>UMKA01047799.1_pt1 | contig 45006 bp, 28 predicted proteins | sample 1966211 | NCBI WGS metagenome assembly UMKA01 (sample SAMEA4836165, study PRJEB28245) | human gut metagenome | biome: gut microbiome; material: fecal sample | place: Denmark | collected 2008
CAATGGATAACTGAATTCCTTGATATACAAAGTGTTTTCTCTGGCGCTTAATTTCCAATGCACTTTCTGCATACGATCACCTGCCTGATATTCCCGTACATCGTAGATTTCCGCGCTGTCCTCTCCGCCTCTGTCCTGCGCATAGGATTCACCATCCACCGGAAACCATTTTGTTCGATTGCTCACAATCAGGTTCACCGGATATACTTTCGGCATCACAGTCGCAAACAGTTTTTCTTTTGGTCTTTTTGTAATTCCTAAAATGCCAAGTGCATCATAGCAAACAACCTTTCTCATCTGAATTTCTATTTTCCCACAATATTTTGGAATCATTTCGCACGTCAAATTTTGTTCCTGTCTGCCATTCAAATACACCTTATATTTTCGTTTTTCTTTTTTTCCGTCTGCCACATACCGATAACAAAACTGTACTTTAACCGGAACTGGAAATGCCATTGGATTTTTTAGACGAATCTTTACAGCGCAGCTTTCTTTTTGCTCCAGCATGATCCGATCCATCTTCATATAGGCACTGATTCTTCGCCTCCCAAAAACAGCCATCATCAGACAAAACAGTAAAAAAATAATTTCTGCCGCCAACACTGAACCGCCTTCTTTCCATTCATACAGCAGATTCAGATAAATCGTGACTGTCACTATCAGTAAATAGATCCACTTTTTCATCCGACACGCTCCTTCATCGTTCCTTTGGGTTTGGAGCTTGTACACCGTTCAAAATCTCCTCTATAATCTCCTGTACCTTCACACGGTTGAGCCGCGCTTTTGCATTCAGCTGAATGCGATGCCTTGCCACATTTTCAAAAATTTCCTGCACGTCTTTCGGGACACAATAGTTTCTTCCATTCAGATACGCAATCGCCTTTGTCATCTTTGCAAGTGCCACAGTCCCACGTGGACTGATTCCAAGTTCAATCATCGGATGCTTTCTCGTCTCTGTAACTAATTCGCCAATATAGTTATAAATCACATCGTGAATATAAATATTCTCCACCTCTTTTTGCAAAAGTACAAGCTGATCCGCTCTCAAAATCGGTCGTATTGAGTCGGTTATATTTCCTCTTTGATTGCCTTTTACAATTTCAATCTCCTGCGCCATATCCGGATATCCGATTGTAATACATATAAAAAATCGGTCTAACTGCGCTTCCGGAAGCATCTGCGTTCCCGCCGATCCAATCGGATTCTCCGTTGCGATCACAATAAACGGATGCGGAACTTCCCTCGTCACTTTGTCAATTGTAACCGTTCCTTCCTCCATAACTTCCAAAAGCGCAGACTGTGTCTTCGGCGATGTCCGATTAATCTCATCAGCCAAGAGAAGATTGCACATCACCGCTCCCGGTTCATAATAGAATTCTCCGCTTTTCTTATCATACATGGAAAATCCTGTGATATCCGCCGGAAGTACATCCGGTGTGAACTGCACCCTGTTCTGTATAAGAGTCATGCTTTTGGCAAAGGCAACCGCCATCGTTGTCTTCCCTACTCCCGGTATATCTTCGATTAAAATATGTCCGCCCGCTAAAATCGCAGCCAGAATTTTTTTCACACATTCGTCTTTTCCAATCACTGCCTTTTTCACTTCTTCTATAATTTTCCGTGCCACCTCTACATATTGCGCCATTTTCCGACCTCCTTCATACAACTGTGAAACCTTATCCTTATCTTATCATGTTTCCTCCATGTATTCTATAGTAGTACACAAAAAACCGAGTGCGTATTACACACTCGGCATTTTCTATCTTATAATATTTCTTATAACTGTGGACCAGCAGAAACAAGAGCTTTACCAGCCTCATTGCTTTCATATTTTGCGAAGTTCTTAATGAATCTTCCTGCAAGGTCTTTTGCTTTTTCTTCCCACTCTGCTGCATCTGCATATGTATCACGTGGGTCAAGAATATTTGTATCAACTCCTGGAAGTTCTGTAGGTACTTCAATGTTGAAGTATGGAATCTTCTTTGTAGGAGCTTTCTGAATATCTCCGTTCAAGATTGCATCAATGATACCACGTGTATCTTTGATAGAGATACGTTTTCCTGTACCATTCCATCCTGTGTTTACAAGATATGCTTTTGCACCGTTTGCTTTCATCTTCTTAACAAGCTCTTCTGCATATTTTGTTGGGTGCAGTTCCAAGAATGCCTGTCCGAAGCAAGCTGAGAATGTTGGTGTAGGTTCTGTGATTCCACGTTCTGTACCTGCAAGTTTTGCTGTAAATCCAGATAAGAAGTAGTATTCTGTCTGCTCTGGTGTCAATACAGATACCGGTGGAAGTACTCCAAATGCATCTGCTGACAGGAAGATTACATTCTTTGCTGCCGGTGCTGCTGATACCGGACGTACAATTTTTTCAATATGATCGATTGGGTAAGATACACGAGTGTTCTCTGTTACACTCTTATCGTCAAAGTCAATCTTTCCGTTTTCATCTAATGTTACGTTCTCAAGAAGTGCATTTCTCTTGATTGCGTTGTAAATATCTGGCTCAGATTCTTTATCAAGGTTAATAACTTTCGCGTAGCATCCACCTTCAAAGTTGAACACACCATTGTCATCCCATCCGTGCTCATCATCACCGATCAGAAGACGTTTTGGATCTGTAGACAATGTTGTCTTACCTGTTCCTGAAAGTCCGAAGAAGATTGCTGTATTTTCTCCGTTCATATCTGTGTTAGCTGAGCAGTGCATAGAAGCAATACCTTTCAATGGGAGGTAGTAGTTCATCATAGAGAACATACCTTTTTTCATCTCTCCACCGTACCATGTGTTCAAGATAACCTGTTCACGGCTTGTGATATTGAACATAACTGCTGTCTCAGAATTCAAACCAAGTTCTTTATAGTTTTCAACTTTTGCTTTAGATGCATTATAAACAACGAAGTCTGGTTCGAAGTTCTCAAGCTCTGCTTCTGTTGGCTGGATGAACATGTTCTTAACAAAGTGTGCCTGCCATGCCACTTCCACGATAAAACGAATTGCCATACGTGTATCTGCATTTGCTCCGCAGAATGCATCTACTACAAATAATCTTTTGTTAGAAAGTTCTTTAATTGCAAGTTCTTTACATGTATCCCAAGCTTCCTGAGATGCTGGATGGTTGTCATTTTTATATTCATCTGAAGTCCACCATACAGTATCTTTTGAGTTCTCGTCCATAACGATGAATTTATCTTTAGGAGAACGTCCTGTATAGATACCTGTCATAACGTTGACTGCACCAAGTTCACTTTCCTGTCCTTTTTCAAAACCTTCAAGTTCTGTCTTTGTTTCTTCTTCAAATAACACTTCATAAGAAGGGTTGTAAACTACTTCTGTAGTTCCAGTGATACCATATTTGCTTAAATCAATTTTTGCCATCTTAATAAACCTCATTTCTTAATATAGTAGTTTGAATTTTTCCAAGTTTCACTGATTTCAATTATACATACTTCACTAATAAAGTCAATACTTTTTTGAAAGATATGATATGCATCTAATTCATTTCTTCCTGTAATTTCATTAAAATTCTATAAAATAAATATTAAAAATGCAAGTTCAAAACTTGATTCCTGCATTTTTTGCGCATTTTTTATATATTTTTAATTATATTCACTCATTTCACACTGAATTTTGCAATTCGCTTGTCAAAAATTTCACGTTCATATTCTTCTAAAAAAATCTTTCTTGTATTCCGGTTTTCATTCAAAAAAAATCTCAGAAGTACAGTATCTGCCTGCACCTCTGAGACCTTCATCAAATTGTTAATGCAATTTATTTTTCAGAAAAATGCAGACCCTTACACGTTCAGTATCTCTTTTACTGTCTCCTCCATCTTGTCCGCATCACATTCTCTTGTGTGAACAATGTTGGCATCTCGAATTTCTTCAATTGCTTTTGGAATCTTGACACATGAAATCTTTTCCAGCTCCGCTATCAAGTCAAATTCTTCCAGCGCATCATACTTTTCATCAATGGAAGTCATCACACTTCTTGCAAATTTATACGGACTTGCAGTAGATGCAATCACTGTTTTTCTCTCATCTTTGTTTTCCTCAAGATATGCTTTCCCAACCGATGCCGCAACTGCTGTATGCGTATCGATCACATATCCTGTAGATTTATAAATCTCAGAGATCGTCTTCTTCACTTGGTCTTCCGTTGCATATCCTGCCGCAAAATCATCCAGGTTCTCCTTCATCTCTTTTGAAATCTCATAAACACCCTGTGATTTTAATGCGCGCATCAAATCCTGATTCTTTACAGCATCCTGACCTGCAATGAGATAAATCAGGCGCTCTAAATTGCTTGAAATCAAAATGTCCATTGATGGTGATGTTGTCAAAATAAATTCTCGATTTTTATCATACACACCTGTTTGGAAGAAATCGAACAAAACTTTGTTCTCGTTCGATGCACATACAAGTTTTGCGATTGGAACTCCCATCTGCTTTGCATAATATGCCGCCAAAATATTTCCGAAATTCCCAGTAGGAACAACTACATTAATCTGCTCTCCCTCTACAATTTCTTCATTTTTAAGCAATTTTGCATATGCATACACATAATATACAATCTGTGGCACAAGCCGACCGATATTTATAGAATTAGCAGAAGAAAATTGATAACCCGCAGCATCCATCTCTTTTGCAAGCTCTTTATTTTCAAAAATTGCTTTCACACCACTTTGCGCATTATCAAAATTCCCATGTATTGCAACAACCGATGTATTGTCACCTTTTTGTGTCACCATCTGAAGTTCCTGCACCTTGCTCACACCGTCTTTTGGATAGAATACAATAATCCTTGTCCCTTTTACATCCGCAAATCCTGCAAGCGCTGCCTTCCCGGTATCTCCGGAAGTCGCTGTCAGAATCACGATCTCATTCTTTACATTGTTTTTCTTCGCAGAAGTCGTAAATAAATGTGGTAAAATGGACAATGCCATATCTTTAAAGGCAATGGTTGCTCCATGAAATAACTCTAAGTAATACATACCATCTGCTTTCACAAGAGGCGCAATCTCTTCAGTATCAAATTTTGAATCATATGCCTTTGTGATACAGCTTTTTAATTCTTCTTCCGTAAAATCGGTAAAAAACTGTTTCATCACCGCATATGCAGTCTCTTGATAAGACATCTCTTTCAGTGTCCCCATATCGACATCCAACTTTGGAATCGTCACTGGAACAAAAAGCCCTCCGTCATCTGCAAGACCTTTTAAAATTGCCTCGGAAGCTGTCACTGTTTTTTCTGCGTTTCTTGTACTTTTATACAATAAATTCATCTCAACCACCCTTTTTCACATTTTTTCACTATAGATATAAATATATCACAAAACTTGCGACTTCGCAATTTCGTTTTTTGCTGTGACGGACATTTGTCACTCTGCTACATACGTTTTCGTTCTTTTCGGAACAAAATAAAGCAGATTGCACTAATCGCCATCAGAATCGGATAATACAGATATGGTATAATTTCAAACGGTGTAAGTGCTGTTAATGTTGCTGCTGAAAGGAGTTGTGCCCCATAAGGGATCAGTCCCTGTCCCACGGATGTAAAAATATCCAAAAGAGATGCTGACCGTTTCGGATCAATGTCAAATTCTTCGCAGATTTCCTTTGCGATCGGTCCCGCCATGACAATTGCAACCGTATTATTTGCCGTACATGCGTCCACTAAAAGAGACAGTCCGGCAATTCCAAGTTCTCCCCCTCTTCTGCCACTGATTCTTGATTTGATTAAGTTTAAAATAAACTGGATTCCACCGTACTCCTTCACAAGCGAAACAATACATGCCACAACAATCGATATTACCGTAATATCATACATTCCTGTCACGCCTTCTCCAATTACACTAAACATCTCAGATGCCGCAAGTGTTCCCGTTGCCACACCTACAATCAGTGAAAGAATTGTTCCACCGATCAGCACGATAAATACATTGATTCCTATCAACGCTCCGACTAAAACCAAAACATATGGTACTACCTGCCACAAGTTGTACGTAAGCGCCTCTGTAATCTCATAGCTTCCATTTCTTGTAATCATAAATAAAATAATAATGGTGATAACTGCCGCCGGAAGCACAATCAAAAAGTTCGCTTTAAACTTATCTTTCATCTCACAGCCCTGTGTCTTTACAGCTGCAATCGTAGTATCTGAAATCATAGATAAGTTGTCACCAAACATTGCGCCACACACAACTGCTCCAATGCAAATCGCCATCTCATATCCCGTCTTTTCACTGATTCCCACAGCAATCGGCGCGAGTGCCGCAATCGTCCCCATAGATGTTCCCATAGAAACTGAAATAAAGCAGCCGATGACAAAAAGACCTGCAACTGCAACATTAGACGGAAGCACAGAAAGACCAAAATTAACCGTACTTTCCACTCCGCCTGCTGCCGTCACGGCTCCGGAAAATCCACCGGCGCATAGAAAAATAAGACTCATCGTAATAATATTCTCATCCCCTACGCCTTTTGAAATCACTGACAATTTCTCAGCAAATGACAACTGTTTATTCTGCATAAACGCTACTGCCAACGCGATCAAAAAAGCTACGATTGCAGGCATCGCATAAAAATCTCCTGTTACAATACCGGAACCCAAAAAGATTACCAGAAATACTCCAATAGGGAGCAGGGCAATTGCCCTTCCTTTGTTCTCTACTTGATTCATTCTTTTCCTCCTCATTTTCGTAAAGTTGCCTTATTGTATCATATATTTCTCCTGCAATCAAATACCCCGGCACAAAAAAACTATGCCGGGGTATCTTTTCTGTTATTTTTTCTTGCTATTTGTATAATTCACCAATCCGCCTGCTGCGATCAGTTTCTGCATAAATTCCGGAAACGGTTGTCCCTGAAACTCTGTTCCCTTTGTTCGGTTATAAATCTTTCCGCTGTCAAAATCCACTTCTACTTCGTCTCCTGCTTCAATCCCATTCGTTGCTTCGGGACATTCGATGATCGGGAGTCCGATATTGATTGCATTTCGATAAAAGATTCTGGCAAATGTCTCTGCAATCACACAGCTTACGCCCGCTTCTTTCAGGCAAAGCGGTGCATGTTCTCTTGAAGAACCACATCCAAAATTTTTATTTGCGACAATCATATCACCCGGTTTTACTTTTTTTGCAAATTCCGGATCGATATCTACCATCGCATGGCTTGCTAATTCTTTTCCGTCAAAAGAATTCAAGTATCTTGCCGGAATGATTACATCGGTATCTACGTTGTCTCCATATTTGAATACATGTCCTAATGCTTTCATTACTTATCACCTACTTTCTCTGGATTGGCAATGCATCCCGCAATCGCACTTGCCGCTGCAACTTCCGGAGATGCCAGATAAATAAGTGAGTCTACATGCCCCATTCTTCCCACGAAGTTACGGTTCGTTGTAGATACACATTTCTCACCTGCTGCCATAACTCCCATATGTCCCCCCATGCAAGGTCCGCAGCTCGGAGTATTAAATGCGCAGCCCGACTCAATAAATGTTGTCACAAGCCCTTCCTCAATACATTGTAAATAAATCTTTTGTGTTGCCGGAATTACCATCACACGCACATCCGGATGTACTTTATGTCCCTTCAAAACCGCTGCCGCTCTGCGCATATCTTCCATTCTTCCGTTCGTACAAGAGCCGATCACTACCTGATCAATCTTAATCGGTTCCATCTCCTCTACTTCGTCAATTGTCTTTGCATTGCCCGGCAAATGCGGAAATGCTACTGTTGGTCTCACCTTTGACAAATCAATCTCCACCACTTCGTCATATTCGGCATCCTCATCAGCAGTATAAACCTTATACTCTTTCTCGGAATGTTCTTTCATGTAAGCTTCCGCTTTTTCATCTACGATGAAAATACCATTTTTAGCACCGGCTTCAATCGCCATATTTGCCATTGTAAAACGGTCATCCATAGAAAGATTCGCAATACCATCTCCTACAAATTCCATCGATTTGTACAATGCTCCATCAACTCCGATTTTTCCTATAATATGTAAAATAATATCTTTTCCGCTGACATATTTCCCCGGCTTTCCGGTGAGCACAAACTTGATTGCACTTGGCACTTTAAACCACAACTCTCCTGTTGCCATACCGGTTGCAATATCCGTTGTACCTACTCCTGTAGAAAACGCTCCAAGTGCGCCATATGTGCAGGTATGAGAATCCGCACCGATGATACATTCACCTGCAACTACAATTCCTTTTTCTGGCAGAATCGCATGTTCAATCCCCATTTGCCCGATTTCAAAATAATGTGTCAGGCACTGACATTTTGAAAACTCACGGATTGATTTTGAATTTTCTGCTGATTTAATATCTTTATTCGGCGTAAAATGATCCGGTACCAGCACTACCTTATCTTTGTCAAACACTTTATCTGCCATCTGATAAAACACCGGAACCGCCATCGGTCCTGTAATATCATTTGCCATAACTACATCTAATTTGGCTTCAATCAATTGTCCTGCAGTTACAGATTCCAGTCCTGCATGCGCGGCAAGAATCTTCTGCGTCATTGTCATTCCCATTTGGATGCCCTCCTTTTCCTGTTCTGTCTGATATTCTATCATATTCAAAAAGGATGTGACAAGGTGCGATATTAACCTATTTTTGTTTTTTCCAAATGTTCTGCGTGCATAAAATCACTACGATTCCCAAAGATAATAAACCTATACTATACCAAGTTTTTTGCATTGCATCTCCTGTTTCAACCGGCTTTGCTTCCTGCTTTTCCACAATCGGGATATGTTTTGGGATCACTTCGACTTCGTATGACATTTCTCTGTTTTCCGCATTCCACGTCGGCAACGCAATCAGAAACGGAGTAATCCGATCATATTCTTTTGTCTTTTCCGCCACAAATAAATATACTCCCGTCTCTAAATTCTTTATCTCTATTTCACCGTTTTTGTCTGCCCTGACCTTTGCGCTTCTTTTACCGGAGAATGTTTTTAATTTTTGAGCTGCCTCTTCTAACTGCTCCGCTGTTTCAATTTGATTCAAATCCACTTTAGATGCCTCAAACTGCTCTGTCAATTCATAACTTCCATCCTTCCAGTCTGCTGCTTTTATATAGGAAAATTCTACTCCTTCTTTTTTCGTTCCCTTTTTCCCATCCGTTAAGCTAATATGAATATTTCCGTATTTCCCTAACTCTTTTTTATACTCTTCTTCCGGAATGAAAGGACTTTCTCCTCTCGCTGCTTCTACATTCTTCCATGCTCCCACTGTCAAAAAACTAATCATCAGGAACAACATTACTATTTCCTTTGTCTTAAACATCTCTTCCTCCTGTTTCGTTTTTTCGGTATTAAAACAGACACCAGAAATGCGGCCGGAAGTCCGTCAAAGAACAGTTCTCGTATAGACGGAACCTTCTTTGGCAATTTCTTCCTTTCACTCTCCCGATAAGGCACTCTTTTCCCTGTTACCACCAGACGATGTGTGTTTAACCCATATGGAGTGCACGTAATCAGAGACACTAAATCTTCTCCTTTTTCCGGTTCCAAAACCTCTGTGATTTCTGGTTCGATTACTTCTATTTCCGACACCTCATAAGCAAGTGTTCTTCCACAAACATCCAAAAAGAATAAATCTTCTTTCTTCAATTCATCCAGCCTTGTAAACAACTTTGAATTTGGAAGTCCCCTATGCCCCGTAATCACACATCTTGTATTCTCTCCTCCAACCGGAAGTGCACTACCTTCCATATGACCTGCCCCAACAGCCAGAACATCTTCCTCCGTCCCATGATAAATCGGTAACTTCACACTGATTTTTGGTATTACAATAACTCCCATCACTCCGGTCTTCGATACATTTAAAAGTGTTTCATAACGTTCCTCACGAAGTATCTTCTCCATCATTCCAGCCACTATTTTCCCATGTATCTGCTGCAACATCTCATTATATTTTTGTGCTTCTCGCCACACGGATTCCATATCTTTCGTTTTCTCCACCCCATTTTCATAAGTGGTGATCACCTTTTGCTGCCTGTCTTGCTCAATACGATTGCTCACAAGCGGATATGAGCACAATAGAAATCCGGTTATAAAGCAAAGTATGGTCATTACTTTTCGCTTCATATTTCATCTCCTGAATCTGCTACTTTTTTTGTCCCCCATATTTTCTGTGCAGGCAAACTGTAAAACCACTCAAAAGAAGACTCCCGGCTCCAACCAAAAGAAGCATAGCTGATGATCCTGTCACCGGCAATTTCTTTCCTACTGTATTAATGACATTTAAATTTGCAGATCCATTTTCACTATCCGTTACAAGTTCTATATTACGCTCTTCAAAGTCACCATTTAAAAATTCCTTCATATATACATTTGCCTCTAATTTCTGCAAAATTTTATCCGTACCTCCCTCTCCTTTGATATAGCTGTTTCTTTCTTCCGTAAAAACAGCCTTAAGCCTCAGTACAATCGGATCTAAAAGCGGACGGTACCCCGTAGGCGCTGATGTCTCTTTCAGATAATATGTGCCGCTATCCAAACCAAAAATTATAAAATTACCATTTGAATCTGATTCCATCTCAACAGCCTCTTCCGGAACAGAATTTCCCGAAAAATCACGGTTAATCACGCAATACCCATCTTCTATTTTCTTTATATACACCTCATTTTTTAAGTCCTTATCTGAATATAATCGGAATTTTGCTCCTTCCAATTTTGCTCCGTGATTATTGGTTTTCAATCCATTTAATTTGTATGTAAAACAGACAACCGTATCCCACGGTGTATATCCGGTACTTCCCTCTCCATTCGAATCCGGATTGTTTGAAAATTCCAGCCGCACATCATTTTCAAATCCAGGTCGCCCGGTATCTTGTGCTGCTTTTTCATTCAAAGTAGCCTCATACGTCAAAACCACTTTCTGCCCATACACATTTTCATCCACTTCATTTTTTCGATCAAATTCTCTGTCTACGATCGCTTTCAAATCATTGATTGCCACTCGAAATGTCTCTTCATCTCCCAGATTTGTGGACACTTGAAATTCATCTTTTCTCAGAGCATAATACTTTGACTGTGAACCGGATATTTCATAAATTGTAATTGCGACAGAATCCTCATGAAATGTCAACGCTTCATCCATACAGTCATGCCATGCATAGTAATAGGTGTCGTACCCATTGATGTTCGGAACCCGGGACTCGTATTTATATGGAACAGTCTGTCCGATTTCATAATCGGCAATATCATTCCAACCGTCATTTCCAATCATCTCTTTATAATCATCTTCCTGTATCTTTTTCGTCACACTTGGATAGTCTGACTTCACATTCATATCCGCATCCGGATTCGCTGTTGTCACAATACAAAGCGAAGACGATGCATGGGTTCCATCTACATTACTCACTTCATCCGTCACATAATATCCATAATCCAGACCTCCAATTACAATCGAATTGTCCTTCCTTGTCTCTGTTACCCTAACCACATCAGGCTCTGCCTGATCTTTTGCGATTTGATCTCGCAATTTTTCCACAAAATACCGATAGGAACTATAACTGCCTTCCAATGGCTGCTCTTCATTTGCCCCTTCTACCTGATTTTGATTTAGCGATTGGATATGATCAATCACCTCATACTCTGTCACCTGTTCTGCGTCTTTGCCAATTGCTTCGCCGACCACTTTCTTTACCGGTTTCTCATAGTTTGGATTGAGTGTATATTGTATGGATTCTCCGCCTGCTGCATTTTCCGCATGGAAAATCTGATATACATGAAATTTCTTTCCCTGGAGAGGCTGACCGCTGTTTCCTCGAATTGTAATACTCGCATCTCCTCTTTTAAAATCTGCCATTCCACCTGGTGTTTCGACTGGATTCAGGTTCTTGGTTTCTGTCTCCCATGCTGCCGACACTTCCGCCAATACCGCCTGTTCAGACATCAATAATATTGCCGCGCAAACCGATACACACACTGTTTTCATCATTCTATTTTTCATCGTCTTATTCTCCTTATCTTTTTTCTTTTCTGTTGTCTGCCTGCAACTAAGCATAAGATTCCTCCTGCTGCCAGCATTGGAAGCATCCATTTAGATCCTGTATCCGGAAGTTTCATACCCGTTTCATTGATTACCGTGACATGCGTCTCCCTGTCTGCTTTTGTTCCGCCTACAGAAAACATGCCGTCCGAATCAGATGCATCATAGGCTTTTCCATTTACATAAAACAGAAACGTATCTTTTGCCGGAATACTCTCTACCCACAGTTCATACACCAGTGGATTTCCAAACAGATTAACTGGGATACGATATCCTTCCGGCGCCTTGGTCTCCTTCATATAGTATCGTTTTCCAACTTCCAAATTTCTTAACTCCAATACCCCATCAGTACCTGTCTCTCCTCTCATCACAACATTTTCACACGTCTTCTCTGCATACAGTGTAAACTCTGCTCCTTCGAGACGTCTCCCTTTCTGATTCTCTTTGTGGATTAAAAGTCGAAACGGCGCCAGAGGATCTTCCATGGTCACAATTATATTTCCTTTATCTGTCACCTGAATCTCTGCTTTTCCCAGCGTATCATCTATCTTGGATGTGATACTGATCTGATTGTCTTGTGCAACATAGAATTCAATTACATTTCCATTTAGCAGATAGCCATCCATTACAGATATCTCTTGAATTTTATGCGTTCCATACTGCAGTCCTTTCAGTGTCAATTCTCCATTTTGATCTGTCTCTATCGTTTCCTTCGTCCCATCTGGACTTTCATGTTCAAATTTCACTCCCGGAATCGGGACGTCTAAGCCTTCCTGTCTTTTGATCAAATCCAGTTTTAAAATGCGCTCCGGTACACCCAGTGTATTGTAAGTATCCACGGATTCTGTATTTCCTTTTGCCGTAATCTGTCTTACAAACAGTTCCGGATTGAGCAAATATCCTTCCGGCGCTTTTGTCTCCTGAATCGTAACCGTCCCAATCGGCACAGCCGGTCGACCATTCAGATCCACATACAACGCATCTCCTGATACGAGATGTTTCTTTCCATAAGAACATTGTCCGTCTTCATCCGTCTCAAATACCCATGTCCGTTTCGCGGTCTTACCTAACTTTTCCGGATCTGTATCTTCTTCCCATAGCCCGTCATAATATTTTACAGTGAATCTTGCTCCACGAAATGTGGCTGCTCCCTGCGGCTTATTTTCTCCAGTGTCCGCATCCGTTTTTCTCAGTAATATCTCAATTGGACAAAGTTGTGGAACATCTTCAAACATTACCGTACTTTCACGCCCGGAAGATATTGTCACTGTTTTCGTCTCCGGATTTAGCGCGTACCCTTTTGGCGCCTTGATTTCTTTCACAAAATAGGTTCCCACCTGCAAAGAAAGTACATTTGAGTCCCCTTTTGCATCTGTTTTAAGCACACCTACTCTGGATGATCCGGAAAGCGATGCCTCTTTATACACTCCAAATTCTGCTCCTTCAAGTGAATAATTTCCATTCTGAGTTGTCACAGAAGGATTCGCAGACTCTTTTTTTAATCGAACCGTGCCGAACGGCTTGTACGTGCCTCCCCACTTACTCAGCGGTTGTCCTGCACCCTCATACATTATTCCGTATGCATCCTGAAAATACTGATAATTTTTTCTGGCCCATGCCATTCCATTTGCCATATACTCACTTTTGTGTGTTGCAAGCCAGTGTCCCAGATTACACTTCACATTATTTCCGGTCTCTATCACCACGTTTCCATACCAATGATGTGCCTCATTCAACACCCACCAGACCGCGCACTGCTTAAACAGATAATCGTAGTTACTGTTAATTCCACTGCATGCATAATGATCATAGTAATAAAACATTGCCGCAATCATCTGAATCGTGGCTTTGTTATAATATTTTGCGGCATCGACCGCCGTTTTGTAGCCTGCCCGAAAGGAAACTGTCGGATTCGCGCAATATAATTCTTCTCCACTGCTTGTTCCCAATCTCCCCTCGTTCCAGTGCTCTAAAATCACCCACGGAGTGCCATCCGGCGCAGTCTGATTGTAATCCACAATATCAATTGCGCCTACATTCGCCTCCAATACCTGCGCATAAATAGTGCTTTTAGCCGCAAATTCTGCTCTTGGAATTTCCTCGTATCCTTCCACGGTACCAACTCCTACTTCCCGCAAAATTTCCCGTATCTCCTCTGCCATCTGAAGTTTTTCTCCCACAGAAGGAGGATCTTTCGGCTCCTGTGCATAAACACTCAGCGTGCCAAGAACCGTCGCGCAGATTAAGACGAACGAAAAAAGCTGTTTTATTTTTTTCAAACTTTTTCCTCCAATCTTGAATTTTTCTGTTAATATAGTTTCCCTTACACGATCCTCCTTCCTATATGCAAATTGTTCTCGTTTTGGATACTTGGGATGATCATCCCTTTTGAATAATTGAATTGCTCTTAGACGAGTGCCTTTATCATAGTCTCATTCCACTCATTTGTCAACAGAAAAAAACAAATAATACAACAAAAGCTAGAAACGTTTCTTATTCTCTGATAAAATAAATGTATTTCAAAAAGAAAGAAGGATTTTTATTATGGCTATACAGTCTTCTGCAGCCTTGCAGACTTTATTAAATCGAATACACCGCAAAAGCTATCCAGCTTACAAAGAAACAAAAGGTATCTATCAGTTTGACCGCTATGTGCTCTCAATCGACCACGTGCAGGGAGACCCTTTTGCCTCCCCATCCAAAGTGAGCATCCGTGTTCTCGGAAAAGATGCTCGTTTTCCTTCTATACTGTATGACAGTTACGAAAAAAGGATCGCTCTTCAAGATTATCTGACCCGCAAATTTCACCAGGGAATTGACCGTTATAATTTTAAGGCGAAGGGTTCCGGAAAAAGTGGATTATTGTCCATCAGCCAATGCAGGCAGGAAATTTTAGAGCGTACCGCCTGCACAATCCATCCCAAAAACGGAGAGATTGTACTTCGAATGGAAATTGGATTTCCGGCAAACGGACGAACGATCAATGCACAGGAACTCATTCGGATTTTATTTGATTTTCTTCCTGACTGCGTGTATAACACCTTATTTTATGCAAAATTGAACCACCAGAAATTACAGCAGATCCATGATCTCGCAGAAGATCAGGCATACATTCGTCACGAGCTAAAAAGACGAAACCTCGTAGCTTTTGTCGCAAACGGATCGGTTCTTCCAAGAGAATCCGGCATTTCACCACGTCCGCTGAAAGATGCCGTGCCTTTTTCTTCTCCTGCTTCTCTTGAAGTTACGATGTCTCTTCCACATAAGGGTGAGCTTATCGGAATGGGGATTCCAAAAGGAATCACATTGATTGTAGGTGGCGGGTATCATGGAAAATCAACATTGCTCAACGCTTTAGAACTCGGTGTCTATAATCATATTGCAGGTGACGGCAGAGAGTACGTTATCACAGATGACACTGCCGTAAAACTCCGTGCAGAAGACGGTCGCAGTATCAAACACACAGATATTTCCATGTTTATCAACAATCTGCCAAATGGTAAAGATACTGTCTCTTTTTATACTGAAGACGCCAGTGGAAGTACTTCCCAAGCTGCCAATGTCATCGAAGCGATGGAGACCGGTTCGTCGCTGTTTCTGATTGATGAGGACACCAGTGCGACAAACTTTATGATCCGCGATGAATTGATGCAGCGCGTTGTCAATCGAAACAAAGAGCCGATTACACCGTTTATTGAGCGTGCCCGAATGCTCTTTGAACAATATGGTATTTCATCCATCATCGTAGCGGGAAGCTCTGGATCCTATTTTCATATTGCCGATTTGATTTTACAGATGGATCAATATGTGCCATTTGACATCACGGACTTTGCCAAGCAGGAAGCAAAAGCCTTCCCATTGCCAGATTATGACCATTTGGCTGTTCCTGATATTCCGGATTATAAACGTATTCCAAAACCAAATTCTGCATTTCGGTCGCAGGGAAAATGCAAGGTTAAGACACTTGGAAAAGATGCTGTACAGATCAACCGGGAAACGATTGATCTCCGCTACGTGGAGCAGCTTGCTGACTCCGAACAGACAACTGCGCTCGGATACATCATCAAGTATTTAGAAAGTAATGCAATTGACGGAAAAAAGAACTTGCAGACATTAGTAGATAATCTGTATCAAACATTTGAGCAAAACGGAATTTCCAACATTGCACCAAACACAAATATGGCGCTTCCACGCAGACAGGAAATATTCGCTGCGCTGAACCGATATCGCTCGTTAAAACTATAGCTTTATTGTTTTTACATAAGTTCACCTTGATTTTAACTGATTTTTATGCCATTTTAACTAGTAATTGCGAAGGAAGCTTACAACCAAAATTTGGAACTCGCCACAAAACAACTGACATCTGTCGGAGTCTCAGAAGAATTATCCGAAAAGTATATGCAGCTTTTTACTGACTTGTTTAAAAATGTAAAATATACGGCGAAAGAAGCGAAAGAAGACAAAGACAAAAACTACACAGTTGAAGTAGAGATTGAACCGGCGCAGATTTTTGACGGTGTATTGGAAGCTACGCAGGCAGAAGTAGAATCGCTTGTTACAGCACAGGCTGAAAGTGGTAGAATTCCTTCTCAGATGAAGATTATTTAAAATTAGATGCGGCAATGTATGACAAAGATGCACTGGGAATGTAAAACAAAGAGGACGGAGAACAGAATAATTCGATAGCGAAGAATAGGACTTGCCAGGGTTTCCCCTTCAAGTCCTATTTTTTCACTATTACATTAAATCTTCCAAATCTCTCAACCAAATATTCGCGCATGCGTCACTTGGCATTCGAAGATCCCCACGCGGTGACAGTGCAACACTTCCTGTCTTCGGTCCATCCGGCAGGCAGGAACGTTTGAACTGCTGTGCAAAGAATCGTCGATAAAATGTATTGAGCCATTTTAAAATCGTATCCTTGTCATACATTCCTTCAAATGTCTGTCTTGCAAGACGATAAATCTTAGAAGGCGCATATCCAAATCGCATCATATAATACAGATAAAAATCATGCAGTTCATATGGTCCCACAAGATCTTCTGTCTTCTGTGCGATTTCCCCTTCTTTTGGCGGAAGGAGCTCCGGACTTACCGGCGTGTCTAAAATATCCACTAACACTTCCTGTAACTCTTTGTCTTCACAAGTATCTGCACAATATTGCACAAGGTGTCGAACCAGTGTCTTCGGCACAGAAGAATTTACCCCGTACATTGACATATGGTCTCCATTGTAAGTTGCCCATCCAAGCGCAAGTTCGGACATATCCCCTGTGCCAATCACCATTCCGCCTGTCTGATTAGCAATGTCCATCAGCACCTGTGTTCGCTCACGTGCCTGCGCATTTTCATACGTCACATCATGTTTCTCTTCAGAATGACCGATATCTCGGAAATGTACCCTCACTGCATCCTGAATATTTACTTCACGAAGTGTTGCCCCAAGCTTTTTCGTCAAGACACATGCATTTTGGTATGTTCTGTCAGTTGTTCCAAAGCAAGGCATTGTGACAGCTTCTATGCAGCTTCTGTCTATTCCCTGCAAATCAAACGCCTTTGCCGTCACAAGCAACGCCAACGTAGAATCCAATCCTCCTGAAATCCCAACGACTGCACTCTTACAATTAGTATGATTCAGACGTTTTTTTAGTCCCATCGCCTGAATCATCAAAGATTCTTCACAGCATCTATTTCTCAGACTTTCATTCTCCGGCACAAATGGCAATTTTTCAAAAGTTCTTGTAAGTTTCGTATCTTCCACCTTAATTGAAAATGGAACACGAATAAATCGATCTAAGTCTTCCTCCATCTGGAAAGTCGTATTTTTTCTTCTTTCACTGACGATTCGATCCACATCGATCTCGCTGTAAATAGTCTGATTCATAAAGCGTTCTGATTCGCTTAAGATGCTTCCATTTTCAGCGATAATATTGTGTCCACCGAACACTACATCTGTGGTTGACTCTCCATCTCCTGCATTTGCATACACATATCCCGCAATAAGTCTTGCAGACTGTCCGGAAATCAGCTGCTTGCGATACGCATCTTTTCCAACTGTCTCATCGCTTGCAGAGCAGTTTACCACAATTGTTGCACCGGCAAGTGCCGCCTGAATACTCGGTGGAACCGGAGACCACACATCCTCGCAAACCTCAGCTGATACAACTAAATTCGGAAGTTCTTCACACGCAAATAAAATCTGCGGTCCAAATGGAATCTCTTCCTCCCCATACGGAATCCAATCTGCCTTTTTAGGTCCCGGCTGGAATTGCCGCATCTCATAAAATTCACTGTAGTTTGGAAGGAATGTCTTCGTTACCATCCCAATCACTTCACCATCACATACTGCTGCCGCAACATTATACAACTTATTGCACACGACATATGGGAGACCGACAAAAAATAATCCGTCTTTTCCTGTTGTGTAAGCGGCAATCTCTTCCAGTGCCTTTGCTGACTGACTCAGCAAAATGTCCTGTGAAAATAAGTCTCCACAGGTGTATCCGGTAATACAAAGCTCCGGAAACACTACAATCTTTGCTCCATTTTCAATTGTCTCGTCAATCAGACGAAAGATCTCCCGCTTATTGTGTTCCACATCTGCAACTTTCGTGTTCAATGTTGCCGCAGCTACTTTTACAAATCCGTCTCTCATCTCAACGGACCTCCTCTCTCATTACCTGCTTCTTTTTATAATCTCTTTCAGTTCATCTACTGTAAATTTATAATTCGTATTGCAGAAATGGCAGTTGACTTCAATCTCTTTTCCGTCATCGATCATCTCCTGAATATCTTTTTTCCCGATACTCACAATCGCTTTTTCTACTCTTTCTTTTGTACAGTTACAGTAAAATCTAGTTGGAACCGTATCTGTAAATTCTACATCCATCCCCTCAAGAACCGTCTCTAAAATCTGCTCCGGTGTGTAACCTTTATCCAGCATTGCTGTCACAGAATCAATTTTTTTAATATTTTCTTCCAGTTTATCAAGCACTGCATCTTCGACAAAAGGCATGACCTGAATGATAAAACCACCTGCCTGTTTGACAGTATTATCTTTTTCCATCAGCACACCAAGTCCAACAGACGACGGAACCTGCTCTGATGTCGCAAAGTAGTAAGTCAAATCCTCCGCAATCTCACTCGTCTGCAGAATTGTCTGTCCTACATATGGCTCTTTCAATCCCATATCTTTGATGACACTCAAAACTCCCAGATCAAGCGCTGCCGCCACATCAAGCTTTCCGGCTTTGCTTGGCGGAAGCATTACATCCGGATTCTCCACATAGCCTTTTACATTTCCATTTACATCGGCAGTCACAGTAAGACCTTTGATCGGTCCTTCACATTTGATCTGGATCGTCAGCAGATCCTTTTCGTTTTTCATCATGGTTCCCATCATGGCTCCCCCGGTCAACAGTCGTCCGAGTGCAGCCGTTGCAACCGGGCTTGTATTGTGGGCCTGTCTTGCAGTCTCCACAACATCTCTTGTTGTCGCAGCAAACGCTCTGATCTGGTTATTTGCCGCTGTTGCTCTTACAATATAATCTTTCATCGTTATTTCCCTCTTTCTCTTGCAATCACATAGATTCGCTCACTCGCCTTTGTCGGCGCTTCTTTTGTAAACGCATCATATGCCGTAATATATTCTAATCCAGACTGTGTAATCAGCCTTTTCATTGTCTCCAGGTCATACGCCTTTTGAAAATGTGTCTCTTGGTATTTACGATATAACTCAGAATCTTCTTCCCGAATAAACAGACTGAGTTCATATTCATTTATTCTTTCCTCTTCGTAATAATAATTATCCCAGATAAAACTGCATTCCTCACGGTTCTCTGCAATCGTCTGATCACCTAGTATTTCCCTGTATTTATAAACCGTGTTGAAATCAAAGATAAACACTCCGCCAGGATCAAGATAATTATTAACGAGCCGAAATACCTCCTCCAGCTCTTCTTCCTCTAATATATAATTGACAGAATCACAGACACTGACAATTGCTTTCACTGTTCCATACAGTTCAAATTCTCGCATATCCTGCTGAAGATATAAAATATCAAGCCCAGATTTCATCCTTTTTTCTATCGCAATCTCAAGCATCTCTTCTGCATTGTCCACCCCGATCATATCGTAGCCGGATTGTGCCAGAATCTCTGTCATATTCCCGGTTCCACAGCCAAGTTCTAATACAAGTCCCTCACGCACACCGTATTCGTACAACAGACTTTTCAAATATTTCCCCCACTCTTCATATGGAATATTATCCATAAAAGTATCATAGACAGCCGCAAAACTTGTATACGCCTCCACAGAGCATCCCTCCTATTTTTCACATAAGCTGATATATTATAGCATATTTTTAGTTTTGGAGCAAATTTTGAATAAAACTATTGACAAGTACTGTTTCTGTGTATTAGACTGACAAAAAGAATAAGATTCGGTAGGTGAGGCTACCACAGGGATTTGGATTTTCCTAAGATTGCTGCCGCAACAACGTGGAGACACGATTCGCTGGTTAGCAGGATATGTCGCAGATAAGGCATATCTTAATGCAATTTATATGCCCTGTGATGCTAAAGCTTGAACGATGTTGTCACGGAATGATTCCCGCCATTGTTTTTGCTTTGGCGGGATTTTTTATTGCGTAGAAATTGCATCGCACTGCTGCGGACAGGTATCTTGTTCTTAAATTTTTATACGAGGAGGTGAGGGCAATGGATGCTGGTGCCAGTTTTGATCCCAAAATACGAACGAAAAATAAAATAATGAAAAGGAGAACTGACTATGAACAGAACAACTTTTATCGAACTGTTAGAGAAAAGAGATTTCAAAACGCTCAAAAACACGTTGGAGATAATGAATGCAGTAGACATTGCCCTGCTGCTTTCTAACTTAGAAGACAAGGAGAGAGCCTTTGCGTTTCGTCTGATTCCCAAGGACAAAGCTGCAGATGTATTCTCCAATATGAGTAATCCCATTCAGTCTTATCTTGTAAAAATTTTTACCGAAAAAGAACTTCGTGAACTGCTGGATAATTTATATATGGATGACACGGTAGATTTATTAGAGGAACTTCCGGCAAATCTTGTAACCAGGATTTTGCATACTGTCAGTTCCGATAAACGAGATCTGATCAATCAACTTTTGAAATTCCCTGAAAACAGCGCGGGAAGTATCATGACAACCGAATATGTATCTTTAAAGAAGACTATGACAATCAAAGAGACTATGAAACATATCAAAGAAGTAGGAATACACAAAGAGACCATTTATACGTGCTATGTGTTGGAAAACCGTCGTTTGATTGGAATTGTCTCTGCCAAAGACCTGATGACTTTAGACGACAATACATTTATCCAGGATATTATGGAGACTGAGATCATCTCTGTAGGCACACATACCGATCAGGAAGAGACAGCCAGACTGTTTTCCAAATACGATCTGCTCGCACTTCCTGTTGTAGACCTCGATAACCGAATGGTGGGAATCATCACTGTGGACGATGCTATGGACGTTATGGTGGATGAGGCAACTGAAGATATCTCTATCATGGGGGCTGTAAATCCAAGTGAAAAAACTTATTTTGAGACTTCAGTCTTTTCACATGCAAAAAACCGTTTTTTATGGCTTTTGATTTTAATGCTGTCGTCAACCATTACCGGAACAATTATAACACAATATGAAAATGCATTTGCTGCTATCCCTCTGCTTGTCTCCTTCATCCCAATGCTGATGGATACCGGCGGAAACTGTGGTTCTCAGAGCTCCACTTTAATCATACGCGGACTTGCATTGGACGAGATCCGTTTCAAAGATATTTTCAGAGTCATATTCAAAGAATTCCGTGTGGCACTGCTTGTAAGTCTTGGACTTGCACTCGCAAACGGACTGCGAATTTTTATCATGTACAAAGATTTGAAGCTTGCTGTCGTGATTGGTCTTTCCCTAATTTGCACTGTCATTTTATCAAAGATCATCGGCTGTATTCTGCCACTGTTTGCGAAAAAAATCAATTTAGATCCTGCAATCATGGCAGCTCCGCTTATCACAACACTCGTGGATACCTGCTCCATCATCATCTATTTTACGATTGCCACGCACATCTTTCAGCTTTAGAGAAAATTAGGGACATCACAACTTTCTGCGATGTCCCTTCTGTTTCTTTCCTATTTAATAACTTTAATCCAGCTTTCCGGAGCTTTGATATGTCCCATTTGAATTCCTGTCAATGTGTCATATAATTTCTTTGTAACAGGTCCCATCTCCTCCATTCCACTTGGGAAACAGATCTCTTTTCCATGATCTACCACTTTCCCAACCGGTGAGATGACTGCTGCTGTTCCGCAAAGACCACACTCTGCAAACTCCTTCACTTCTTCAAACAACACTTCTCTTTCTTCCACTTCCATACCAAGGTACTCTTTTGCAACATATACAAGTGAACGCCTTGTGATAGATGGAAGAATCGTATCAGACTTCGGCGTTACCAACTTATTGTCTTTTGTAATAAAGATAAAGTTCGCTCCACCTGTTTCTTCTACTTTTGTTCTTGTAGCAGAATCTAAGTACATATTCTCATCATATCCCTGTTGATGCGCATCTACAATTGCATGAAGACTCATCGCATAGTTCAAACCTGCTTTGATGTGTCCTGTTCCATGTGGGGCAGCGCGGTCAAAATCGCATACACGAATTGTGATTGGTTTTGCACCACCTTTGAAATACGGTCCTACCGGTGTTGCAAATACACGAAATTGATATTCATCTGCCGGTTTCACTCCGATCACCGGATTCGTTCCAAACATATATGGGCGGATATACAATGTAGCTCCTGAACCATATGGAGGCACATAATCTGCATTTGCCGCAACAACCTGCTCAACCGCCCTTATAAAACGATCTTCCGGAAACACCGGCATCTCCAGTCTTCTTGCACTGTCTGCCATTCTGCTCGCATTCAAATCCGGACGAAATGTGACAATATGTCCATCTTCAGTCCTATATGCTTTAAGCCCTTCAAAAACTGTCTGAGCATACTGAAGAACACCCGCACACTCATTTAATACCACATTCGCCTCTTCTGTAAGTCCGCCTTCATCCCATTTTCCATCTTTATAATTTGAAACGTATCTTTTATCCGTCTGTACATAGCCAAATCCGATATTTGACCAATCTATCTCTTTTTTACTCATCACAATTCCTCCATTCCGTTACTGATTTCTCTTGTTTTTTATTATTATACTTTTTTATCCGCCTGTCAATAGAGCGCACTCTGTTTTTTTGTGTTTTTTCAAAAAGAGACTAAAATACTTATCGTTCTGCCATATTGATTGCTTCTATTCCAACGCTTCCGCCACGTACAACCTCAATTGCCTGAAATTCTTCATTCATCAGCTTAATCAGCGCATCATTTTTTGACGCCGTCTGCACAAATTCCAAAAGCAGGCTGTCTTTCCCGTAATCGATGATCTTTGCTTTAAAAGACTGTGCAATCTGGAACAGTTCTTCTTTATCCTCTCTCGTACATTTTTTGACTTTCACATACATTAGTTCTTTCATGCACACAGAACTGTTTGTAAAGTCAATCACTTTAATGACCTCCACAAATTTATTGAGCTGTTTTTTGATCTGTTCAAATGTCTCATCGTCACTGACTGTCTCAATCGTCATTCGCGAAATCGTCGGATCCTCCGTTGTTCCTACGGTAAGACTTTCCAAATTGTATAATTTTCCGGAAAACAACCCTGATATTTTAGGAAGTACACCTACCTGATTTTCCACATACAGAGAAATCCATCTCTTTTTCATTGTCGTATTCATAATTTTTGCTCCTCCTAACAATCCATCAACATCTCTTCTAATGTTCCGCCCGGCTTGATCATCGGATATACCAAGTCCTCCGGATCCATAATGAATTCAATCAATGTCGGGGTCTTCGTATTCTTTCTCGCCTCTTCAAATGCTTCTTTGATTTCCTCCGGTTTGAATACGCGAATTCCTTTTGCGCCATAGCTCTCTGCCAGTTTCACAAAGTCAGGTGTATACGGCGGGCACTCACATTCCGGTGTTCCGCATTTTCCCTCGCAGGATTTTCTAGCACGAAGGCAGGTCATGGAATAACGCTTTCCGTAAAATAACTTCTGCCACTGACGCACCATTCCAAGATAGTTATTGTTAAACACGCATAAAATGAGAGGAAGTTCCTGCCCTACTGCAGTCGCAAATTCCTGTATATTCATCTGCATACCACCATCTCCAGAAATCGCAATGACCGGTGTGTCTGGATTGCCAAGTTGTGCGCCGATCGCCCCCGGAAATCCATACCCCATTGTCCCCAGTCCACCGGATGTCAAAAGTTGTTTTTTCTCCGTCAGCTCCAAATATTGTGTTGTGAACATCTGATGCTGTCCCACATCTGTCACCACAATTGCCTCCTCAAACATCTCATTGATTGTCTCAATGACTTTTTGTGGTGTCAGCACTGGTTTTTCTTTCATTTTCAATGGATGTTCTTCTTTCCATCCTTCTATCTTTTCAAGCCACTGTGCCGTATCATGAAAGGCCGCATACTCCAAAATCTTTTCGGTCGCGGTTTTCGCATCTGCCACAATCGGAATATCTACATGTACGTTTCTTGAAATAGAAGCAGTGTCAATATCAATGTGTACAATCTGTGCATTCGGAGCAAATTCATGTATCTTTCCGGTAATCCGATCATTGAATCTTGTTCCAATCGAAAACAAAAGATCACATTCACTGACTGCCATATTTGCCGCATATGCTCCATGCATGCCCAAATTTCCGATAAACAGTGGGTGATTCGTAGGAATCGACCCTCTTCCCATGATCGTTGTCACTACCGGAATCTTTGTGATGTCTACAATTTTTGTAAATATCTCGACCGCGTTTGCAATCTTTACACCGCCCCCTGCTAAAAACAGCGGTTTTTTCGCTTTATTCAGCATCTTCATGGCACGTTTTAGCTGTCCGATATGAACCTCTGTATTCGGCTTATACCCTCTGATATTCACAGTCTGCGGATACTCAGGACTTCCAAGTTCTGCCATCACATCTTTTGGAAGGTCTATGACTACCGGTCCCGGTCTTCCTGTCCTTGCGATATAAAATGCTTCTTTGATAATCCGCCCCAAATCTTCTCTTTTTTGTACCGTAATTCCATATTTGCAGATACTTCTTGTAATTCCGACAATATCAACTTCCTGAAATGCATCATTTCCGATCAGATTTCTTGCGACCTGCCCTGTAAAACACACAAGCGGAACACTGTCATAGTTGGCTGTCGCAATTCCGGTAACAAGATTCGTCGCCCCGGGACCGCTTGTCACAAGACAGACACCTACCTTTCCGGTAGATCTTGCATAGGCATCCGCCGCATGCACAAGCGCCTGCTCGTGTCTTGGCAAAATCACTTTTGTATAGTCCTGCTTATAAAGCTCATCGCTGATATCAATCGTACAGGCGCCTGGATATCCGAACAGAATATCCACCCCTTCTTCTTTTAGTGCCTTCACAAACAATTTATTTCCTGTAATCTTCCTCATATATGTCCTCCTTCCAGATACAAAAAAACACCCCAAGCATACAGCTTAGGGCGAATCATTTTCTATATTGCCGACCAGTTTTTCAGAAACTGTGTACTCCTCCTTGACACTGTATTTTACAGACAATTTAGAGTTATTATAAAATTTTCTGACACTTTTGTCAACTAAAGTTTTCCTTTTTTTGCAAAACTAATTGCAATGCATCCAGGACCTACATGTGTCCCGATAATGCCGCCAACCGGATAGATCTCGTATTTTTTCAGACCATATTCTGCTACCGTCTTTTCCATAAATTGTTCTACAATCTCTTTATCGGAAGTATATCCAAAATATACCGGCTCATTTTTATCAATCTCATATGAGCCAAACTCCTTCCAAAGATATTTCATGCCTCCTTTTTGTCCCCTCGCTTTTCCAAGCATGACCAACACCTTGTCCTTCAATTCAATGACCGGTTTGATTTGGAGTGCATTTCCAAGCACTGCCAACGGTGCAGGTATTCTTCCGCCCTTTTTCAAATAGGTCAGAGTGTTCAGCATTCCACATACGGTCAAACGCTTCTTTAAATCTTCAAGACATGCGACAATCTCTTCCACACCCTTCCCTTCTTTGCGCATTTTCACCGCGCGCTGAACAAGAAAACGCTGAGTGATGATTGCCTGCTCTGAATCCACAATCCAGATTTTTTCATACTCTGCCATCTGTTTTGCCAGATTCGCCGCATTGACCGTTCCACTTAATCCACTTGAAAGTGTGATCACCAGTACTTCTTCTCCTGCATCTTTCGCTTCTTCGTAAAGCTCCAAAAATTCTTCCGGAGATGGCTGACTCGTAGTCGGAAGATCTTTTTCCGCTGCAAGTTTTTCGAAAAACACAGAAAAGTCTTCTTCCGTATTCTGATGAAACTCCCCATCTGAAAATCTTATCTTTAAAGAAACGATTCGGATATTCATCTCCAATGCTTCCTGCTTTGTGATATCCGAAGCAGAATCCGTAATAATCATCATATCATTTTCCTCCTGTACCAATTGACAACATCTGTTTGATTTTTTAAAATAGATGATACGAATGTATCAACGAGAAACTATATCACAACTGTTAAAAAAAGCAATTAAAAAATTATAAAATAAAAGGAGAATGACTATTTATGATAAATCCGATGAAATTCATGCAGGTAAAAAGCATGTTAGCAACACTCAAACAAAACCATCCAAAGTTTCCTTCTTTTTTAGATGCTGTTTCAAAAAAAGCTCTCTGCAAAGATACAATCATCGAAATCAAAGTCACAACGCCGGAAGGAGAATCTTTGGAATCTAATCTCCGTCTGAAAGAATCTGATCTTGATATTTTGCGGCAAATGCAGGAAATCAGAAAGGAAACCGTATGAAACAGCAGATCGATTTACTGGAAGGGCCAATCCTTCCTTCTTTAACAAAGCTTGCATTTCCGATTATGGCTACTTCACTCGTACAAATGGCATATAATATGACCGATATGATCTGGATTGGACGAATCAGCAGTGACGCCGTTGCCGCCGTTGGAGCTGCCGGTATGTATATGTGGCTTTCCAACGGACTTGCAACCCTCGCTAAAATGGGCGGTCAGGTAAAAGTCGGGCATGCCCTTGGCGCGAAACAAAAGGAAGAGGCTGTCTCTTTTGCACAAAGTTCGATTCAACTTGGAATCTTCTTCGGCGTTTTGTTTGGTCTTATTACCATTTTATTCGCTTCACCGCTCATCGGATTTTTCAAACTCAACAGTCCTCAAGTCATTTTCGATGCTAAAATTTATCTTCGAATTACCTGTGGCGCCGTTCTGTTTTCTTTTATGAACCAGATTTTCACCGGAATTATAACTGCTATGGGAAACAGCAGAACTTCTTTTCTTGCTACTACCATCGGACTTGTCGCGAATATTATATTAGATCCGGTATTTATTTTCGGAATCGGGATTTTCCCTCCTATGGGGGTTATGGGTGCTGCCATTGCAACCGTTATCGCACAGGCAATCGTAATGCTTGTATTCCTCATTGTCCTTGCAAAAGACGAACTGATTTTTAAAAAATTGAAAATCTTTAGAAAACCGGATTATAACAGTCTGAAACAGATTATTCAGATTGGTTTTCCTACAGGTATCCAAAGTATGATATTTACAGGAATCTCAATGGTTATTGCAAGAATGATCGCCGGTTTTGGTGATACTGCTGTCGCGGTACAAAAAGTAGGTTCTCAAATCGAATCTATTTCATGGATGACTGCGGAAGGTTTTGCAGCGGCAGTAAATTCTTTTGTCGCCCAAAATTTCGGAGCAAAGAACGATACGCGTGTTCACAAAGGTTACCGTGTTTCCATGGGAATTGTATTGATCTGGGGTGCCGTCTGTACAATGTTATTAATCGTCCTGCCAGGTCCTATCTTCGAGATTTTCATTCCGGATCGTTCGATTCTTCCAATGGGAATTTCTTACCTGCAAATACTTGGTTTTTCTCAACTATTCATGTGTATTGAGATCACAACGGCAGGTGCATTTGCAGGTCTTGGAAAAACACTTCCACCTTCGGTCGTTGGCATTGCGCTTACCTCCGCTCGTATCCCACTGGCTCTGCTTCTGACAAACACAGCACTTGGGTTAGACGGAATTTGGTGGAGTATTACTATTTCCAGTATTTTTAAAGGTATTGTTTTATTTATATGGTTTCGCCATTATCTAAAAAAGGGAGTGTCTTTTTAAGACACCCCTTTTACGCATTTCTATAATGTTCTAATAATTTTTCTATCGTATATGCCACTCCAAATTCCTCATTGCTTTTTGTCACATATTTTGATATTTCCTTTATTTCCGGATTCCCATTCTCCATCGCAACGGTAGCTCCAAAATTCATAGAAAGCATGGAATAGTCATTCATACTGTCACCAAGTACCATCACCTCGTCCATCTTATAACCAAGCGACTCAATATATTGTTTTAATACCGGACCTTTCTGCGCACGCACATCCGTAATTTCTAAATTCGTAATAAAAGAAGACGCCACCGCTATTTTTTCATTTTTTTCCAGTACTGTCTGAATTTCTCCTAGAAGTGCTATATCTTCCGTAAAAATAAACACTTTATAAATCGGAACCTCTTCATTTTTCAACGCTTCAAACTCAGTAATCCGCTTTGTTGTCTCACAAATCCGCGGATACAATTCTGACTCTTTAATCTGCTCAATCGGCAGTTCCAAATGGAACAAATGAATCTGCTCTATAATACTTTCTTCAATTTCCTCCTCAGTCCCAATCCGATAATCAAAATCATCGGTACAAAAAATAAGTGATACCGGAAATTTTACTAACTGATTATACAATTCTTCACATAATTCCATCGAAATCGGTGTCCTGAGTACAACTTCTTTATTCGGATTCCTCACTTCTGCTCCGCTTCCTACAAGATAATCACACTTCAAATCCAGTTCTTTCAATTCTTCCATCGCACTTCGAAAATTTCTCCCAGTTGCAATAATGAAACGAATCCCTTGCTTTTGTGCCTTATGAACAGCCTCCAATGTCTCCGGTGCAACCTTGTGATCTCTACCAAGCAGTGTGCCATCCATATCTGACGCAATTACTCTTATCATCCCGTTTCGTCTCCTAACCGATTCTTTCGTATTTTACAAATTCATATTCCAAGTTAAAATATGTCTGTTCCTCGCTGACTCCTGTCACTTTCCACTCCGGCATTTCATCCAGATTCGGAAAATATGTATCTGCTTCGTATGCATGGTCAATTTTTGTGACATGGGCAACCTTACAATATGGAAGAAGCTGACGGTAAACACTCTCGCCGCCAATCACATAGATATCCTCCGCATCATATTGTTTCAGTTCCTCCAGCAAAGCTTCCACTGTGTTCACCACAATTGCATCTTTTACTTTATAATTTTTATCCCCTGTCAAAACAATATTGGTTCTCTTTTTTAACGGCTGTCCTCCCGGAAAGCTCTCTAAAGTTTTTCTCCCCATCACAACTACTTTTCCCATTGTTGTCTCACGGAAAAACTTCATATCTGCCGGAATACTCACCAAAAGTTTGTTGTGCAAACCAATCGCCCAATTTTTATCCACTGCTACTATCAAATTCATGTTCATTTCCTCCTAAACTGCAATTGGAATATTTTTAATCTGCGGACCTGCTTCATAATTTTCCAAACGCACATCGTCCGGTGTGAATTCATAGAAATCTTTCACTTCCGGATTCAGCCAGAATGTCGGTGCAGGAAGCGGTTCTCTTGAAATCAATTCTTCCACAAGCGGAATATGTCTGTCATAAATATGAGCATCCGCAATCACATGAACAAATTCTCCCACCTGCATATCACATACTTGCGCCAGCATATGCATCAGCACTGCATATTGACATACATTCCAATTGTTCGCCGCAAGCACATCTTGAGAACGCTGGTTCAAAATACCATTTAAAACCAATTTCTCACTGTCTTTTTTCTTCGTCACATTAAATGTCATACTGTACGCACACGGATATAAATTCATCTCATGCAAATCCTGATGTACATAAATATTAGTCATAATCCGTCGACTGTACGGGTTGTTTTTCAAATCATATATCACGCGATCTACCTGATCCATCATTCCTTCTTTATATTGATGCTTGACGCTCATCTGATACCCGTAAGCCTTGCCGATCGAACCGTCCGCATCCGCCCAGCTGTCCCAAATATGTGGTTTCAGATCATGAATATTGTTTGATTTTCTCTGCCATATCCACAACAATTCATCAACACAGCTCTTGATACCTGTGCGGCGAAGTGTCAGCGCCGGAAATTCTTTTGACAAATCATATCGGTTCACCACACAAAATTTTTTCAATGTATAGGCAAAACTGCCGTCCTCCCATTTCGGACGCACTTTTTCTCCTTCTGTGCTGACGCCATTGTCAATGATGTCACGACACATATCTATAAACACTTTATCTGCATAACTCATATTGTCAACTCCTCCTTTTGCTTTTAGCATCTCTTATCTTTCAAAACTTATACTTATATTCTCGCCCGAAATGCAGAGAAAAATTTTGCCTTCTCAAGCACTTCAACAACTGTATACAACAGAAGCGCCTGTAGCGGCACCGTGATGATCTGTTTCAGCAGACGCGGAGGCAGAATCGCAAAAAATGCATTTCCGTACAATATTGAAAGCCAGTATGTATTTAAAAACACATTCACAACAACTGCCACAACAACTTTAGATGCTAATATCCGTTTAAAGCTAATCGGCTTTTTGTAAAGCATCATACCATAGATAACTGCACCCAGTATCGCATTGAATGTAAATCCAAAGAAAAATGGTCCTGTTGGTTTTAACAGATATTTGATAATATCCGCAATTCCTGCCATAACCCCTCCTACTACCGGGCCAAACATCATGGCTGTCAACTCGTTTGCGATAAACGAAAATCCGAATTTCAAGTTTTCGGTCAACTGAACACTAAAAAATCCTAACACAACTGCAATTGCAATAAAAAGTGCAGTCATTACAAGTGTTCTCAAATTCTTCAACTCCTCAAAAGAGTCTGCAAACTGTTTTTTCATTTGCAACATAAAAAATACCTCCTTTGCAGTAGTCCTGAAGCTACGCATAGCAGGTATTTTTACTTATATCTGTCATGTGCAGCAGCGGGATGCAGAATATGTACCGCAAGCAATTTTGCTTTTCGTCCGACTGGCAACTCCCCGTCCAACTGGCACTTAACGCACATACTCTTACTCTGCTTTTCTTATTTTATTTTTTCTCGACAATTGTAGCACATTCTTTCCTCACCGTAAAGCCCATTTTTTAATACACACGGATTCGGCTGCTGATTTCCACTAAAATCGGCATCTCAATCAGTTCTTTCAACGCTTCCTGCAAATATCCCTCCTTGACATATTCCGTCACAATTACAAGCTCTGCCTGTTCTTTTTCTACTCCTTTTTGAATCACACGTTCAATGCTGACTTTATGATTTCCAAATACATTTGCGATACTTGCAAGCACTCCCGGCTGGTTTGCAACTTGCATACGGAGGAAAAATTTATTTTTAATCTCTTCCATCGCTTTTACCGGTGTTTCCCGATAGCAGCCACAGCCGATTCTGCCCGTACATTCATACTGCATATTTCTCACAACATCCAGCACATCTCCGACAACTGCACTCGCAGTCGGAAGTTCACCAGCTCCTCTTCCATAAAACATCGCATCATCTACCGCATCTCCGTGTACAAAAACTGCATTAAAAGAATCCCGCACCGATGCAAGCGGATGCTGATTGGAAATCATCATCGGATAGACCGCTACTTCAATTCCTTTTGCAGTATTATGCGCTACACCAAGCAGTTTGATTACACTGTCAAATTCCTTTGCATATGCGATATCTCTCGCCGTGATTTTTGTAATTCCCTCTGTATAAACATCGGAAAAAACTACTCTGGAATGAAATGCGATTGACGCCATAATCGCAACTTTTCGTCCGGCATCATACCCTTCAATGTCTGCTGTCGGATCCGCTTCTGCATATCCAAGTTCTGTTGCTTTTTCCAATGCTTCCTGAAAATCCATTCCATCTTCACACATCTTTGTTAAAATATAATTGGTTGTCCCATTGACAATTCCTACCACATCTGAAATTTCATTTCCCGCAAGACATTGTTTCATCGGACGGATGATCGGAATCCCTCCTGCAACCGCCGCCTCAAACAGAAAATCTTTTTGATTTCTTTCCGCTGCCTCGAACAATTCCTTTCCGTGTTCCGCCACAAGATCTTTGTTCGCTGTCACAACATTTTTTCCTGCATTTAACGCCTCTATGATCATTGTTTTTGCAGGCTCAATTCCACCTATCACTTCAATAACAAGTGCAATCTCTTCGTCTGCCACAATATCTTCCCAACAATCCGTCAAAAGACTTTGTTCTACTCCGGGACGTTCTTTTTTCATATTATTGACCAGTATCTTTTTCAGCTGAATTCTCGCTCCGGTTCTCTTTTCAAACTCTTCTTCTTTTTGTTGAATCAATTTATACACACCGCTTCCAACTGTTCCCAATCCCAGCAGTGCCGCCTTCACAACTTTCATCTGCTTTTCCATCTCTGTCTTCCTCCTGCATTTCTCGTTTGTATATAAGGATAACACATTTGTGCGTAGTTTGCACACATTTTCTATGTTAAATAATTCACGTAGTACAAGTATTTCTTGACTTTATACTTTGTTTATATTACACTTTAATTAAATAAAATCAAGAAAGAAGTAGCAAGTACTTGTGAAAGCCAATCAAATTTGACCACAAGTACTTTTTTTAGGAAAAGATTCCCTGCTTACTTTTTTCTGTTATTCAAAGGAGGATTTCATATTGTTCAATGATTTATTGTCAAGTCTTAACGACTTTCTCTACAGCTATATTTTAATTTTCTTACTTGTAGCTGCAGGTATTTATTTTACAATTCGTACAAAATTTGTACAGTTTCGTCTCATCGGCGACGCCATTAAAGCACTGAAAGAAAAAGCTGTAAAAAATGACAGCGGAAAATCCGTCTCTTCATTTCAAGCATTGATGATTTCTACTGCTTCCAGAGTTGGTACCGGAAATATCGCCGGAATCGCAACTGCCATCGTAGCCGGAGGACCGGGGGCAGTATTTTGGATGTGGCTGATGGCACTCATTGGCGGAGCTTCTGCTTTTGTAGAAAGTACACTAGCTCAGGTTTATAAAGTAAAAGATGGTAAAGAATTTCGTGGAGGCCCTTCTTATTATATTGAACGTGCCCTCGGAAAACGCTGGCTTGGAGTTCTGTTCTCTATTTTATTGATTGCATGTTTTGCATACGGATTTAACGGTCTTCAGACTTATAATATGTCCTCTGCATTACAATATTACATTCCAAATTACAGCGACACGATTCTTCCGGCTATCGTCGGACTTTTGATTGCCGCTGCAACCGCTTTTGTTATTTTCGGAGGCGTTCACAGAATCGGATTTATTACCTCTGTTATTGTTCCGATCATGGCTAGTATTTACATTTTAATGGGACTCTTTATTACATTTACCAATTTAGATCGTGTTCCGGAAATGTTTTCATTAATTTTTGAAGGTGCATTTGATTTTCGTGCAATCTTTGGCGGTTTCGCAGGAAGTACTGTTTTAATCGGAATCAAACGTGGTTTATTTTCCAATGAAGCCGGTATGGGTAGTGCACCAAACGCCTCTGCAACAGCAGAAGTTTCTCATCCGGTAAAACAAGGTATGGTTCAAGTTCTTTCAGTATTCATTGATACACTTTTAATTTGTACTACAACCGCATTTATTTTACTTTTATCCGGAGTGACCGGTATTCCTGAAAAATTAGATGGAATTCCATTCGTGCAGGCAGCAATCAGTGCAAATGTCGGCAGCATCGGTATCCATTTTATTACGTTCTCCATTTTCGCCTTTGCATTTACAAGTTTAGTCGGAAATTATTACTATGCGGAATCCAATATCCTGTTCATCAAAAATAACCGGATTCTTTTGAATGTGTTCCGCGTCACATGTCTGATTGCAATCTTTTTAGGTGCTCAGGCAGATTTCAGTACTGTATGGAATCTCGCTGACGTACTCATGGGATTTATGGCAATTGAAAATATTTTAGTCATTTTCCTATTAGGCGGAATAGCTTGCAAAGTACTTAAAGATTATACACGGCAAAAGAAACAAGGTCTCGATCCAGTTTTCAAAGCAAAAGATGTTGGATTAGATAATACCGATTTTTGGAAATAAAAATACGGGGATGTGAATTTTTTCACTTCCCCGTATTTTTACTGTCATTTCATTTTAAATAGATGAGATACTATTTCGTATTTTTTCTTCTTGCAAGGAATCTAAATACTGCTGCAAGCATTGCTGTCACTCCCAAAGCTGCCCAGCCAATCGGTAATGCTGTGTCTCCTGTCTTCGCAGGTTTTGTATCGCTTGTTCCTTGATTCTTATCGGCTTTGTTTGTATTGCCCGTTCCCTGATCCTTATCAGTCGGTTTTGCTGCATCTGCTTTCTTCAAACCATCTACTGCTTTCTGTAATTTTGCAAGTACGGCATCTACTTTTTTCTGGTCTGCGTCCTGATCTTCCATCACTGCTTTTGCTTCAAGAAGGGTTGTATTAAGCACTGCAACACTCTTTGCTGTATAGCTGCTCAAATCTATTTTTTCGACTTTATTAATCAATTCTTCCAACTTATCCTTGTTTGGAATCAACCTCAACTCAAAGATTGCCTGCCGCAATGCAACATATGCGGAATCAACCGTTGCCTGACTTACTTGTTCTGCTGCCAGTACGTTTCTTGCCTCCTCAAGCATTGCTATAAATGTCTCCGCAGTCTTCGGTGTATATTCATCAATTTTAGCTTCATACTGCTTCGCTTCTTTTACAAGCTCTTCTAATTTTGTCTTATTTGCCGAAATCAGTTCAAGTTTCCCAATTGCCGCATTCAGTTTTTCCAATGCTGCATCTACCAAGTCTTTTACTGCATTTTCTCCGAGATCTAAGATTTCTTTTGCCTCTGTTAACGCTTCTTCCAAAGCTTTTCTCGTCGCCTCTGTATAGATACTCAGATCCCTGCCTGCATACAAATCATATGCCACCTGCAGATTTGTGATATCCCCTTTGTACCAGTTTAATTTTTGTCCGGCTTCTATAAGTGTCCAATATGCATTCTCCACTTCTGCTTCTGTTGCAGCCGGATTCTCATAAACCTCTTTTGCATCTTTATATGCTTTCTCATATGCTTTACGCACTGCCGGAATTACATCCGGATATCTCTCATCTGCCATCTGCTCTTCGGCATATTGCATTGCAAACTTAAGAAGAGACTTATCAGCTTCTTCTCCCATTTTTTCAAACACCGCTTTAAGTACCGCTTTTTCTGTGGCTTCAAATGTATACGTTTTCTGTTCACTTACCGGATTTCCTTTTTCATCTGTCCAGTGAACAAATTGGTATCCCTCTTCCGGATATGCTTCAATTGTAATCGTACTTCCTTTTTCCACCGTATTTCTTTGAGAAACTGTTCCTTTTCCTTCTGCCTGTGGTATGATTTCAACAACTTCTTTCCCCATCAAATTTGATAATGACAGTTCTTCATACTTCATAATATCCTGCGAATGTAATTCTGCCGGATTATAGGAATCATATTTTTCATAAATCAAACCGATCTGATGATTCGGAAGTTCTGTCAGGCAAGAATATGCAAAACCTACATTCTTACTGTCTACGGAATAATCGTATTTCCAATCAACCGTATATTTTTCAATTCCCTCTTTTCCGGTGTCCGTAATCAGCCCGATCTTCACTCTTCCATCTCTTCGATAACTGCCCACACCTGCAGGTGTAGATAAAATCAACGCCGGTTTTCCTTCTATCAGACCGCCATAGCGAATCACCGATAGCTGAGAACCCCATCCAGGCTGCGTCATTCCAGATACATGCACCGCTTCCGTCCAAGTCTCTCCTCCGTCTAAACTTACTGCCTCTGCAATCTTAGACCCTGTTGATCTTGCATAAACACGAAGCGTTCCATCCGGCATCTCCACAATCTGGGATTCTGACATTGCTGCTTTTCCTGTAGCAGGCCCTTTTGCGTACTGCCATGTTTCCCCATGATCATCGCTGTAAATAATTCCAGACTGTGCGGTATCATATACAGGTATAATCAGACGACCTTTATGTTCTCCGTTTTTAATCTGCATACCTCTTCCTGGTCCTGTAACAAGTACTCTGGAATCCTCCGGCTTAACCATTCCATTCAGAAGTATTGGATCAGACCATGTTTTTCCATCATCATCGCTGTATTTCATATAGAGCCATGTCGTCGGCAATGCTTTAAATACCGCATCCGCATACATGATATTCATTGGAACATCTTTATCTGTCTCATCTGTCACAAGCATTCCGGAACCATTCGTAGGATCAAATCTGGACGATTTCTGTTTCACAGTCTGCAATACATCGTTTTTCAAAATTTCAAAATTGCTGTTCAACGAGTATTCGGTTGCCTGATTTGTTGTATCATTGTAGATTACCCCGTCTTCCCGAACTGTGTAATTGTAATCTTTTTCTCCCGCTTTTTGCAGTTTCAAATATTTTTTCCCTTGAATTTCTTTATAGCCACTTCCTGTAACTGCCTGAGGAGAACCATATCCGGCCGCCATTGCATCTGATATCAAGAATACTCGCTCCGTCTCCTCGTCCTGTAAAAGAACCGGATCGATAAACGATGCACTTTGATTGACTCTTGTCTGTGTTCCCACCGGAATTTCCAATGTATTGTCTGCATAATCCTCATAGTGGAACGGAAGCTCTGGTTCACTCCAATTCTTTCCTCCATCTTCACTTCTTGATACTGCAATATCAATATTGTTCGGCGAATCGTGTGTACCTCCGAATCTTGCATCTACCGCACTAATTAAAGCACCGCTTTTCAATGTCAACAACGCCGGAATTCGATAATAATTCGCACCTGTTCCATCATTTTTATGGAAAATCTGCTGCAATTCCGGATATGCTGTTTTCTTTGTTTCCTCAATCAGTTCCTCATCTGTCCAAGGAGTTTCATATACTTCGATTTTATGAATGGTTCCTCCAAATGCATACTTATTGATTTCTCCTCGCTTTGTTGCTCCCAAAGAAACGGTATCTAATCCTGTAATCTCAGAAATAAAGTGATAGCCGCCTAATGTCGCAGCATCTATCGTCAACACTTTTTTCCCATTTGCAAATAACTGGTATGTTCCTTTTTCTTTATCTGCCTGAAAAGCAATTGTATTTTCTGCAGGTTTTCCTTTATAATCGGACTTCACTGCATTCGGTGTCTGGAAACCGTAATTCAATGCACTGTCATTTCGAATTTCACATCCAAGGTGTCCTTCCGGTCTGATATAAACATGAAAATGTCTGTTATCATTCCCTTTCTTTGCATTAGAAACACTGAATAAAGACTGGATTCCCTGATCACTTGTAGAAGTATAATGCACTAAAATCGTACCTTCTTCTAACTGCATTAATTTTTCCGCATAATCCTCTTTGCTCAATTCCACAGGTGCACCTACAGAAATCTGTTGATTTTCTTTACTGAAAACCAGCCCTTTTCCCACTGCATAAATTTCAAATACTTTTTCTTTTTCGATTTCTCCATTTTTTGCCTTCAAACGAATTGTGTAAGTCTTTCCTTCTTCCAGTTTCTTTGCTGTTTTCAACACTCCGTTTTCGATTGCAAAGTAATCATTGTGAATATCTCCTTCTCCTGTACAAAGAGAAAAAACATACGCTCCTTCCGGAGCCATCTCATCGACTGACAATGTTCCTACTTTTGTTCCTGCACTTAATTTCTTTACCTTTTGATTGCTCAAAGAGATATCAAACTGTACCTCCAGTTTGTCATGCAGTTCGATGTCCTGCTTTTGAAATACCACTTTCTCTGCTCGATCTTTCAACCAGACTGTAACTTCTGCCTCATATGTCTGATTTCCCGGAAGCCCTTTCAAAACAACCGTATCCTGCTCTGCTTTTACCTCTTTTTTATAAGTCTGTCCGGTTGTCTTTGAAGTCACGGTCAGCTGTGCTGCACCGATCTGCATCTGACTGTCTTTTTTCAGTTCCCCTAACGATACCCCGATTTGATTCGGCATCGCCTTTAATTTTGGCACAACGTCAGAAGCAGTCTCCTTAATTGGCATTTTATAAAATAAGTTTGAAATCGCACTGTCCTCATTCCAAAAACCACAGCCTTTTAAAAACTGTCTTGTCATCAAAAGATGTCCATTTGCTCCCGGATGAAGATTATTTCCAAATAAAAATGCATCTCCCTTCAACCAGCCATATATTTGAAATGCTGTCTGCAGTTCAGAATACTGGTCAATATAAATCAAATCTGTCTGCTCTTTTGCAACCTTTTCCATTTTCGCAATATATTCCGGCAGCTTGACAGGTCTCTGAGAATTTTCCCATGTCGGAGTCGGCGTTCTCAACAGAATGACTGCATCTTTATTTTTATCTCTGATTTTTTGTATGATTGTCTTTAAATTTGTTTCATACACATCAGGTGTAATTCCCGCCGTTGCGGCATCATTTGTTCCAAGCATAATAGAAACTACATCCGGCGTATATTTTTCCAGCCTCTGTTCTATATTTTTCAATGTACTTTCTGTTGTAGCTCCGGAAACCGCAGTATTGATTACCGTATCCGACGTTCTTCCCATCTCATCTTTCAGATATTTTTCAAAAATCTGGGCAACTCCGTCATATCCCTTTGTCCAGAGAGCTCCATGTGTAATAGAATCTCCCATAAACAGCCAAGTCATCTTCTCTTTTTCTTTCAACTTCTCTGCGAGCACTTTTTGGTTCTGGTCCAGAGTCTGCTTATATAAACTTCCCACATTACCGGATTCCGTTTTTCCTGTCACTGTTTGAAGCTGTGTTGTCCCATCTTCTGAAATACATTTCAAGAGATACTTTTTACCAGATTCCACCCCTGTGATGTCAAATGTATTTTCCTTTGTACTTCCTGTTATTTTTTTGTCCCCGATACTCAATTCATATTTCCATGATTTTCCACTTGTTTCCGGAATTTGTACATGAAGTCTGTCTTTCTCTGCTTCTACAGTCGGCAAAACATCCAAATATACAGTCGGCTGCGCTTCTTCCTGAAGATTTAAAGTAACTCCACTTCCCGGATAACCATCTGTACTCTTTATTGTTGCTGCTGAAAACTGCTTTCCAATTTCAAAATGACCTGTGCCATTCAACGTCTCACCGTCTTGTAATTTATTGTTTTTGAACTCGTCCTGATTTGTCTGTGTAAAATGATCTACCACAACAATCCGCTCTAATTTCCCAGACTCATTTTCATACTCTTTGACAACTTCATCTACCGCTTCACAATACCGTTCGATCGTTCTATTCGTCGTCTCTTCTTTGACAGCAAACGGCTTTTGAATTACTGCAAATCCTTTTCCGTCTTTTTTCAGTTCCAGTGACAAGTCAATAAATCGACGCAGCGATTCTTTAAATGTGGAAATTCCGTTTTCTCCCGCCTGATAGTCTTCTTTTCCGACCAAATAAGCGGCCGCTTTCGGCTGATAATTCGCCACCAGTGTTTGATAATTGTCCACAATATCTTTTAATGTCTGTCCAGCCTTTCCTGTATTAATTGTATAACGCTGTCTTCCATTCTCATTTCCGCTTTTTGTCCACCGTACATATTCTTCAAACTGTCCCACATAGTTTCTCATACCTCTCGTCTGCGAAAATCCACCTTGTACAGCTTCTCCTCCGGTAAATACCCATGAATTATCGTCATACTGGTTTTGGAACATTTCTGAAATTGCCGAACCACTCGGAATCACGCCGGAATACCCTGATTTTGATATTTGAACAGCTTCTTCATCAGTCAACTCCTCACTTGTAACGATAACGTGAGAAATCTCTCCGTGAAATCCTTTGTAGACCTGTCCGTCTTTTGTTTTCTGAGCACCGATTGTGACCTGATCCAAAATTCCCTGCTTTGCAAACATTCCTTTATTGGAAGCAGCTGTGTTATTCCATACTTCCTGACCGTCAATTGTCAGACGCATCGCCTTCTCATTCTGGCTGCTGACAATTACCGTATGCCAATTCCCATCTGAAAAAGAATATGGTCCTATATACTCTGCTGCAGTATGCTGATACGCCATACGGAACTTTCCGTCATCTTTGATGAAAAAAGAAGTACAATCTTTCCCTCTTCCAAGATCCTGTGGCGGGTCGATCTTCTGATCTTTCGTTCCAAGCAAAACACCGCCTGCATTATTTGAAGCTTTAAACCGCAGGACAACACTTCCTGTATTCACTACATGAACCTTCTCTGCATGCTCGCTGACATCAACCGCACGTGTTCCATCAAATTTTTGTTCTTCTCCTTGAAACTCTTGAAAAAGCACTGCATTTTCTTTTAAATCATCCAATTTATTTTTGCTTTTTACCGATTTCTTTTCAACTTCCACACTGTATTCTTCTTGTCCTGCTTCTTCCCACATTTCATTTGCATGAACAATCAGTCTTGTATCGCCCACAGCAGAAAACGCCAAAGAACATGCCAACAGTACAGCAGCCCATCGTTTCCGATTCCTCATTTTCTTTTCCTCCTTCATACGCTTTTGTGTGTTATTTATAATTTTCTCTTTTTATAAAATAACATTTTGTACCTTTTAACCTATTATAACACTTTTATACCATCATTTCTTATACAAAACACGCCTTTTTCGTTTCTTTTTTGTACGATTCGGAACTTAACGCAACAAGCGGGACGTGCTTTCGCACATCCCGCCTGTTTATAGAAAAGTCTTCTCTATTTTGATTTTGTCATTACTGACGTTTTCTTCTTGCAAAGAAAGTTTCCACAGCTGCCAACACTGCTACAACACCTGCAAGTGCCCATCCGATTGGCAATGCTGCATCACCTGTCTTAGCCGGTTTTTTGTCATCCTCTGTCTTTTGTACATCAGCTTTCTTCAAACCATCTAATGCTTTCTGTAATTTTGCAAGTACTGCGTCCACTTCCTGCTGTGTCGCATCTTTGTCATCATAAACTGCTTTTGCTTCCTTCAATGCGTTTCTCACTGCAAGAACAGTCTCTGCTGTATATGATTTCAAATCCATTTTTTCTGTCTTGTCAATCAAATCTTTCAAAGCATCTTTCTCTGCTTTTGTTTCTTCACCAACTGCTACAAGACCGTCAAATTTTTCTTGAAGTACCTGTACGGCTTTGTCTACAGCTTTCTGATCTGCTTTCGAATCTGCCATTACTGCTTTTGCTTCAAAAAGTGCTGTTTTAAGCACTGCCACACTTTCAGCAGTATAACCACTTAAGTCTGTATTTTCTACTTTGTTGATTAATGCTTCCAATTTATCTTTGTTTGGAATTAATCTCAACTCAAAAATTGCTTGTTGCAATGCTACATATGCAGAGTCAATAGTTGTTTGGCTTACAGCCTCTTTACTTAATACATCGCGTGCATCCGCAAGCATTTCTGTAAATGTTTTCGCAGTTTCCTCTGTATATTCATCAATTTTAGCTTCATATTTTTCTGCTTCTTTTACAAGTTTTTCTAATTTTGACTTATCTACAGGAATTACTTCTAATCCTTTGATGGCTGCATTCAATTTTTCTAAAGCTGCATCTACAAATTCTTTTACTGCATTGTCCCCAAGATCAATAATCTCTTTCGCCTCTGCCAACGCTTCTTCCAAAGCCTTTCGTGTCTCTTCTGTATAAACACTTAAATCTTTTCCTTCAAACATCTCGTATGCTGCCCGAAGATCTGTGAGATCTCCCTTATACCAATTCAATTTATGTCCTGCATCTGCAAGTGCATTAAACGCATCCGATACTTCTTTTTCTGTTGCTTCTGGATTTGCAAAAACAGCTTTCGCATCTTCATATGCTTTTTCATATGCTTTTCTTGCTGCTGGAATAACATCCTCATATTTTGGATCTGCCATCTGTTCTTCTGCATACTGAATTGCTGATTCAAGCATAGACTTGTCTACTTCCGAAGTGGCTGCCACATATTCTGACGCACCGATATCTGTCTTTCCGTCTGTAAGTTTTGTTCCAAAATAATCTTTTCCACCATTGTTTTCAATATTCATACCTGCATCAATCGCTGGTGAATCCGCTTGAAGCTGATATCCTTTCAGAGAATCAATTCCATTTGCACCTGTTCCTGGTGCCACGAATTTCGGGTCTTCCTGAATCACAGCAGTATCATTTGCCGGAACTTGATTAAATCCTACAAAAATATTACTTTCGTAATCAATTTCCTGTTCATTGAATCCTGCTCCAAGTGTCATTTTACCTTTGTTTACAACAATATTATTATAGAATTTAGCATCGCTCTTTCCGCCTGTATAACCATTTTTCAACCATTCTCTGTCGATTCCTTCGCCTAAATAAATTGTATTATTATAAGCCATACTTCCTTCATGTCCTGGTCTCCAGTCAATCACGCCATGTTTAGCGCCGTCATTCTGGCTGATATTGTAACGATAAATTCCGTCAAATCCACGCAAATCTTCTGTACAGCACCACATGAACACACCACCAGCATTGTCATGTAAATAGTTATACTGTACTAATGTATTTTGGTTCAAAGCATCAATTTCAATTCCCTGACCATCGCCTGCTCCAAGTAAAGCATCTGCCGGCGAAGCTTCATACACTTCATTGTACTCAAACACAACATTATCTGAGTTCCAGTTAAAAAGTCCAACACCATACCAACAGTTGTATACTGTACGATATACTGTGTTATGATCTACCATAACATCTTTACAGCCATCTACAATTGTACCATCTCCGTCGATATCATGGATAATATTATTACTTAATGTAAATCTTTCATAAGGTTTCCAATCACCTAAACCTCTGTATCCAAATGGTCTGTATTTATTCCATTTTGCTCCATTTCTTGTTGTCCAAGGTGAAACAAAGTTAATACCTGATCTTCCTAAATCGTATAATTCACAATTTGTAACACTGATATCATGAACTGCTGTCGGAACTCGTTTGGAAGGATCATTTAAGTTTGTTGTTACTGTCATAATGATTCCACCAGAAGACTTTCCTTCATTGCTGATCGGTCCACGGAATCCATGGATTGTTAAATTGTCAAATTTAAAATATGAAAGATCTCCTGCATCTTCAGCTGAAACATTGATACCTCTACGATAAACATATGTGTTTGCATTTTGAGCATAAGTTGGATCATATAGCTCTAAATCTCTAACTTCCCAATATTCCTGATTAAAAAATGTAATCACATTGTTGACTCTTGGATTACGAACCACTTTATTGGCAATGTTCATGTGTGAAATTGTCCAGTCAGCTCCTGGTTTCAAAATAGGTTTTTTACCTTCTCCATAACTTGCAATAACAATTGGGGCACCTTCCACACCAGAACCTTGTGGTTTCAATGCTCCCGTCCATGTCTCTCCTGCTTTAAAAAGAATTTGGTCTCCCGGCTGAAAAACTTCTTTATTTACACGTTCCAATGTCTGCCATGCTGTTTCCGGACTTGTACCGTTGTTGCTGTCTTTTCCGCTTGTTGCATCAACATAATATTTTACACCACTTCCAAGTTCTACAGTGAACTCAGCAGTTTTAGAAACTCCTTTATATGTAACTTTCACGGTTACGTTCTTTGTATCTACAGCTCCTGAAATTTTTTCAAATGTCATAACAACATTTTTGTTTGCTTTATCATATGTGAAGTCTTTTACTCTTGCAGTCTCAAATGAACCGTCATTTACTTTATACTCCACTGTAAAGTCTTCTTTTACCGGAGCTACTGTTGGTACTTTATCTAATGTTGCAGTAACTTTACCATTTTCAGCAGTAATTCCACTGAGCACTGATTCTACCATTTCTTCTCCAGAAGCAGCAACTTCAAAATCTACATTCATAGATTGTTTGCTAGGCTTATATGTAGCTGTTACAGTAATTGTTTGTTTTAAAGGTTGTTTTACAATTTCTGGGAACTTCATAGTCAATGTTTTCCCATCAACATTTTCACTTGTAACTTCTAATTTTTTTGCAACTTCAGGTTCTAATGAGGATGTATAAGAAAGCTCAAAATCAGAGCTTTGCATTGCTCCCTGATAGTCTGCATTATATTCTGCTTTCAGTGTTCCATTCTCTACACTTAAACTTTTAAGATTGCTGGAAATCTGTAGTGACCAGTCATCTACATATACATTACCACTGTTTCCACTTTCTACCCAAATAGCAGCTCGTGTGTTCTTACCAGCATCCGAACCAGTAGCACCTGTATATGTAAATTCAACATCATATTTCTTGTAGTCAGAAGAATCTAGCAAAACCTTCTTCTCACTTCCTCCATACCATTTTAAACAAAGCCATGTTCTAAGTCCGGATGGATTTGTATTTTTTGCCCATACAGATAATTTGTATGTAGCACCTTTCTGCAAGTTTGCAACATCCTGCTCTAAAGCATCATTTTGTTTTCCAACTGTTGCAGCCCATTCGCCGCTATGTGCATTCTCCTTCACTTTCTTTACCGTTCCTGGATTTTGTAAAGAATATGCAAACCAGTTTCCTACTTTGTTATTCTGATTTTCTTCAGAATGTTCTCCAAATTCAACATTTTCTTCAAATGTAGAATTTTTCAGTAAATTTTCATTGGTTACAGTAGATGCAGCCTGTGTAACTAACGTCTTCGAAATTCCTGTTGTTTGGAACATTGTTACCGTCATCGCTACCGACAACCCAACTGCAAGCAATCGTTTTACCATTTTCCCTTTCATACTTTTTACTTCCTTTCTTTTTTTGGTAGTGTCAAAAACTACCTATTTTTTATTGTTTTAAATCCT
>UMKA01000283.1_pt1 | contig 39833 bp, 31 predicted proteins | sample 1966211 | NCBI WGS metagenome assembly UMKA01 (sample SAMEA4836165, study PRJEB28245) | human gut metagenome | biome: gut microbiome; material: fecal sample | place: Denmark | collected 2008
GGCCCCTGGATGGCCCACCAAAGAAATGCTTCTGCCGTAAGGTAGAAGCTTTTTTATAGAATGGCAGACAGGGATATAAAAGCAACGACTTTGCCCCTCCCTATGAAAGCGATTGTTTGTGGCGTAGATTGCAGTTTTTTGGCGGTTATGCTACACTAAAATAATAGTGTGAAAATGGTTAGGAGAAAAAATAAATGGAAACACAACACAGCGGCCGGAGCTCATTTTCCGGCAAACTTGGCTTTGTCCTGTCGGCAGCCGGTGCCTCGGTTGGCTTGGGCAATATCTGGCGGTTCCCATACCTGGCGGCAAAATATGGCGGTGGAATTTTTCTGCTGATTTACATTCTGCTGGCGGTCACCTTTGGCTATACAATGATTATGGCAGAGACAGCGCTGGGACGGATGACCCGGAAAAGTCCGGTTGGGGCCTTTGCAGCTTCTGGAAAGGGACGCTGGCGTGCATTTGGAGGATGGATCAACGCGGTAATTCCCATTTTGATTGTGCCGTATTATTCGGTTATTGGCGGTTGGGTTATCAAGTATCTGGTGGGGTATATTACCGGTCATGGCAGTGAGCTGGCACAGGATGGGTATTTTTCCTCTTTCATCGCCAATGGCGCTTCGGTGGAAATCGTATTCCTGCTCTTTACCCTGCTTACACTGGGCATCGTTTTTGCCGGTGTCCGCAATGGTGTGGAGCGTGTTTCCCGGATGATGATGCCGGTACTGGTGGTGTTATCAGTAATTATTGCAGCTTATTCAGTAACACGGCCCGGTGCGCTGGAAGGAGTGAAGTACTTTTTGGTACCGAATCCGGCCAATTTTTCATGGATGACAGTGGTTACAGCCATGGGCCAGATGTTCTATTCTTTGTCCATCGCAATGGGTATTTTAGTAACATTCGGCTCTTACATGAAAAAAGATGTGTCCATAGAGGGATCTACCGAGAACGTTGAGATTTTTGATACGCTGATTGCAATGATGGCCGGGTTGATGATCATTCCGGCGGTGTTTTCGTTCTCTGGTGGTGACCCGGACACCCTGCAGGCCGGTCCCGCACTGATGTTTATTACGATCCCGAAAGTTTTTGAAAGTATGGAATTTGGTTCGCTGGTGGGCGTGCTGTTCTTTGTGCTGGTGCTGTTTGCAGCGGTGACAAGCTCTATTGCATTGACAGAAAGCGCAGTATCGACTTTTGAGGATGAACTGGGATGGAGCCGCAAAAAGGCTGCGGCAGTGATTGGGATTATTATGGTGCTGCTTGGAAGCTTGTCGGCGCTTGGCTATGGCCCGCTGTCGGGCGTGACCGTTATCGGGATGCAGTTCCTTGACTTTTTCGACTTCCTGACAAACTCAGTTATGATGCCCATTGCGGCCATTGCAACCTGCCTGCTGGTGACCAGCGTGATCGGCGTGGAAAAGATTGAGGAAGAGGTGACCCGGAATGGTCAACCTTTCCGCCGAAAAAAGGTTTTCAATTTTATGATCCGCACCCTTTGCCCGGTGTTTGCTGCCATCATTCTGGTAAGTTCTGTGGCGAATGCCCTCGGGTGGATCTCGATGTAAAAGAATTTGATATTATCATACCATATGGGGAAATGGATTTACACCCCCTCAATATGATTTACAGGCGAAGCCTTTGGCGGCCAGCGGTTGAAAAAGGCGTATACCAGAAAACCGGTGAACACCGCTATGCCGCTGCTGCCGCCGATGTGTACCATTTTATCCTGGATAAGATGGTCGATACCCACCCCGGCAGCGAATGGTTCTGGCAGACGGATAAATACGGCACCCCCGCCCACAAGCCCATTGTGGAGCCGTGGAAGTGCCCTTACCACAATGGCAGGATGTGCATGGAACTCATGAGAAGGAACCCCGATGTCAATGTGTAAACTGCACTCTGAATTTTACCGCCAGCAGGCAAAGCTGGATGCCCTGCTGAACACCATCACCGAAGGCAAGAACGGCGAGGGCGCGCCCCCATCAAGACGGCCAGGGGCTGGCTGCACATTGCCCACGGCGTGCGCAACACTGCGGCGGGCCTGCGCTATGTGATCTACCTGTTTGTGACCGATTTGAAAGAGCCCTGGAAAGTGATTGCCGAACCGGCCGGATTTTTGATCGCGCCGCGTGGCTGGGAGCGCGTCAGCGATGTTTCCAACGTGGTATTTACCAATGGTGCTATTGCGGATGATGACGGTAAGGTGTATATTTATTATGCCGCCAGTGATACGCGCCTGCACGTTGCTTCCACGACCATTGGCCAGCTTTTGGACTTTGCATTCAAAACCCCCGCGGACCCGCTGCGCAGCCGTGACTGCGTGGCCCAGCGTGTGGCGCTGATCGAAAAAATCAGGCATATCTGAATCAGCAAGACCGGTAATATCGTGTGCCCGTGGCCCCGGCGGGGGCGTCCACCCTGGCGCAACCTGGCTGCCCATGCTGGCGCTGCTGGCTTTGCTGGTGTTGGATGTCAGCGTCAGCGCGCAGTTCCCGGTGCCGTGGGGCGGGCCGCTGGCCCTGCGCGGTGCGGCTAGCTTTTGCCTGGATTTCGCCCCCCGCCCGGAAGTTGTGGACGGCATCTGGCAGCGCCCTGAATGGCCGTGGAAAACCCTGCCCGCGTCTGATTCTGCAGGGGCTGGAGAAGACTGCAGCCTATCAGGATGAGGCAGGGAAACGGTACACCGGCTTTATGCTGCAGACCCTTGGTCTGCCTCTGCCCGGCGATTACGGCCAGGTGCCCGCAAAGCTATGGTACCTGCACAAAGTGTAATGCGCAAAAATTGTGCGTCAACCTGAAAATGATTCCGCGATATGACCCTATCATTTTATAATGTGCTGTGATATAATGAGGTAAATCGACAATGTCAATTCTAAAACTGATCCCTTCCTGCAAGGATTACCTTTGGGGCGGCAGCCGCCTGCGCACCGACTTTGGCGTGCAGAGCGATTTGAACCCGCTGGCGGAAGCCTGGGTGCTTTCCTGCCATCCCGATGGCCCCAGTTATCTGCCGGACGGCACCATGTTGGCGGACTACCTGGCCGCCCACCCGGAAGCGGCGGGAACAGACTGCAAAAAGTTTGAAATGTTCCCCGTTCTGACCAAGTTCATTGACGCCAAGAATAGCATTTCCATCCAGGTACACCCCTCCAACGAGTATGCGCTGGAGCACGAACACCAGTACGGCAAGACCGAGATGTGGTATGTGCTGGACTGTGAACCGGGCGCGTTCCTGTATTACGGCTTTGACCATGAAATCAGCCGGGAAGAACTGGAAGAGCGCATCCGGAACAATACCCTGACCGAGGTGCTGAACGCCGTGCCGGTGAAAAAAGGCGATTGCTTCTTTATCCCGTCCGGCACGCTGCACGCTATCTGCAAGGGTGTTGTGGTGGTTGAAGTGCAGCAGAACTCCAACGTGACCTACCGTGTGTACGATTACGGCCGCGTGGGGGCGGACGGCAAACCGCGCGCGCTGCATGTAAAGCAGGCGCTGGAGGTAATGCGCCGTACCCCGCCGGAACAGCATGATTTTAGCCCCCATCTGGCAAAGTGCGATTACTTTACCGTGGATGTGGTGGCAGGTGGTCACACCGGCACGGCGGACGAGACGTCCTTTATTTCGCTCCTGATTATCGAAGGGGAGGGGCGCCTGACCTGCGGCGGCGAAACGGTGCAGGCAAAAAAGGGCGACAGTTTCTTTATCACGGCGGGCAGCGGTGCCTATGCTTTAACGGGCAGCTGCAAAGCCCTGCTGACAACCGTTTGATTATTACCAAAGCAGAGTGAACAAGAACCCCGGCCTGCTGTGCAGCCGCGTATGCGGAACGCCGGCTGCGCCAAAACGGAGGCAGGGGAACCATGAACACAATAAGCTGCGTTTCTCCTTCAAATCCCTGTCCGGATGGTTCCCGGGCAGGGATTTATTGTAGTTGGAAATAAAACACAAAAAATACAGTTTGTATATTTATCGAAAAACAAAACAGAATGAGCGATACGCGCGGCGAAACGATTCGTCACAATATGCAAAAAAACACCTGCATGTTTGTCAAACATGTCAAAAATTGACCTTGCCCCCGGTGGGGGAGTCTGCTATACTTGTGAAGCATGAAAAAATGAGAGCCGGGCTGTCTGTGCAGCCCGGAAAAGCAAAAAAGATAACGATAAGGTGTCTTGTTTTGCGCAGGGCGGTAGTGGGGGCACTGCCGGACAAAAGAGGAAAGCATAAATGAAACTGATATTTGAATTTGCCCGCATTGCGGCGTTCTGCTTTGCGGGGGAGGTTTGCCACCTGGTGCTGCCGCTGCCCATCCCGGCCAGCGTGTACGGGCTGATGATGCTGCTGGCGGCGCTGCGCTTTGGGGTGGTCAAACTGGAGCAGGTGCGCACGGCGGCGCTGTTTCTGACCGGCATTTTCCCGCTGCTGTTTGTTCCGGCGGCTGCGGGCGTGATGGATCTGTGGGCGGATTTACAGGCCATGCTGGTGCCGGTGCTGCTGGCCTTGATCCCCATTACCATTTTGGTCATGACGGTGTCCGGCTGCGTGACCCAGCGCCTGGCAGAGCGGAAGGAGAAAAAGCAATGATCACACAAGTTCTGGAATCTTCCGCCGTATGGGGCGTGCTGCTCACGCTGGCTGCGTTCGGCCTGGGGGTGCTCATCAACAAGCGCACCGGCAAGGCAATTTTCAACCCGCTGCTGTTGGGCACGGCGTTTGTCATCGTGGTGCTCAGCGTGTTGAACATCCCCTATGACACATACGCCGCCAGCGCTTCGCCCATCAGCTACCTGCTGCTGCCCGCAACGGTCAGCCTGGCGGTGCCGCTGTATGAAAAATGGGATTTGCTGTGCAAAAATCTGGTAGCCATTGTGGCCGGTGTGCTGGCCGGAGTTATGGCCAGTCTGTTCAGCGTGCTGGCACTGGCCCTGCTGCTGGACCTGAACCATGAGCAGTACATCACCCTGCTGCCCAAGTCCGTTACCACTGCCATCAGCATGGATGTTTCCCGCGAGCTGGGTGGCATTGCCACCCTGACGGGCGCCATTGTGATTTTGACCGGCATTGTGGGCGCGCTGACGGCGGAAACCGTCTGCAAGGTGTTCCGCATTACCAACCCCATTGCCAAAGGCATCGGCATTGGTACGGCGTCCCATGCCGTGGGCACCAGCAAGGCGCTGGAAATCGGCGAAGTGGAAGGCGCGATGAGCGGCCTTTCCGTTGCTGTGGCCGGTATCATGACCGCCGTGCTTTGCCCGCTGTTCTCGGAATTGATTCACTAAATACAGAAGGCCCGCCCGTGCATCACCTGGTTTGTGGTGCGCGGACGGGCTGTTTGTATGCCGCCGGACGGCGGGAAACGGCATTTTTTGCAAGTTTTTTGCCCGGCAGCGGGGGCAGCTCTTGCCGCGCGGCGGGTTCTATACTATAATAAAAATAAGCTGTTTGTATCAACTACCTGTGCAAAATACAGAGAAAAAAGCGCGGCGCCGCCCGGCAATAGAGGGCTGGAATGTGCGGCGCTGGCGGAGAGAGGATCATAAAATCATGGGATTTTCGTTTGTGACAGAAATTCCTTCCCCGGATGTCATTCGGGAAAGGTTTCCCCTTGCGCCGGAACTGGCCGCCCGCAAAAAAGAGCGGGATGAAGAAATCAAAAAGATCATTACCGGCGAAAGCGACAAGCTCCTGGTCGTTGTCGGCCCCTGCTCGGCGGATAACGAGGAAGCCGTTGTGGATTATGCGTCCCGTCTGGTCAAGGTGCAGGAGAAGACGAAGGACCGCCTGGTGATCGTTCCGCGCGTGTACACCAACAAGCCCCGCACCACCGGCGAGGGCTACATGGGAATGATCCACCAGCCAGACCCGGAAAAGAAGCCGGATATGCTGGAGGGAATTCTGGCCATCCGCCATATGCACATGCGCGTATTGCAGGAAACCGGCTTTTCCACTGCGGACGAGATGCTCTATCCCGAAAACTTGCGTTACCTTTCGGACATTATGTCCTATATTGCCGTGGGTGCCCGCTCGGTGGAAAACCAGTTCCACCGCCTGGTGGCCAGCGGCTGCGATGTGCCCGTGGGCCTGAAAAACCCCACCAGCGGCGATTTGACCGTTATGCTCAACTCTGTTGTGGCGGCCCAGGTGCCCCATGACTTTATCTTCCGCGGGTGGGAGGTCCAGTGCCCCGGCAACCCGCTCAGCCACACTATTCTGCGCGGCGCGGTGAACAAGCACGGCCAGACCATCCCCAACTACCATTACGAGGATCTGCGCCTGCTGTATGAGCTGTACATGAAGCGCGACCTGAAGAACCCTGCCTGCATTGTGGATACCAACCACAGCAACTCCGGCAAGCAGTATATGGAGCAAATCCGCATTGCGAAAGAGGTCCTGCACAGCCGCCGCCATTCGGACGACATCAAGAACCTGGTCAAGGGCCTGATGATCGAAAGCTATATTGAGCCGGGCAGCCAGAAGATCGGCGAGCACTGCTATGGCAAGTCCATCACGGACCCCTGCCTGGGCTGGGACGATACCGAGCGACTGCTGTACGATATCGCAGAGCTTTCTTAAGGCAACACCGCACAATTCCCGCCTTACGGCTTAAGCACCGCTCCGGCGGCTGCGGCACGGCATCTGCGTTGCCAAAATGCTCGATAATGTCGGGTTGCGGTACCCGCATCGTGCTTCGGGGGCAAAAGCCCCTCGCACTCTGCGACCGCTGCCCCTGCTTCGGTTCGCTGTTTCCGCCACTGGCGGCGCTCACCTTTGCAGCATCCAGTATTATCTGCGCTTTTGGCTTAGCATCTGCCGCACCTCGCTCGCCGTATCGGCACTTAGAATTATGCGGTATTGCCTTAACCGATAAAATTACAAATAAGGCATGCACTGCCGGAAACTGAACAGAGGTTCAGCCGGGGCGGTGCATGCCTTTTGTGTTGCGGGGGATAATCGATAAAAATCAGTACAGCATGGTGTCATCATCCACGCGGTACACATGGCCGTCTTTTTCATACACTTCAATGTAATAGTCGCCGTCCGGGGATTTTTCGGACCAGGTTTGCTGTTCAGACACAGAATTGTTCTGAGAATCCGAAGATGCAGAAGAAGCGGAAGATTCCGAATTATTTTATTCTATATTAGTGCTGGATACTGTCGGGGTCAAAGTTGCGTGCCATCAAGGCAGAGATGGCGGGCAACGCGGCAGCAATCAGGGCTTTGTCATGGTTAGGGGCCAGGCGGGTGGCGGAATCAAACAGCATGGTGTTTTCCTGTTGCGGGGTGCTGGCGGGCCAGGTGGGAATGCCGCTGTGCTGCGGGTTTCCGGTGCGGGCAAAGGCCAGAACGGCATCGAAAATCTGCTGTTCCAGCTGCGGGGTCACGCCGGAAATGTTGGCAGAAGGCACCAGCTCAGTATTATGGAAAACAAACGGGATATCGGAACAATGCCATGGGGCGCGGCCGCCCTCAATGGTGAAATCCTGATTGAAGAAATAGCTCCACACCGGGCCGGTTTCCGCCCGGCGGCGGATATAGCGCATGGTCGGCTCCCGGAACAGTACATCCAAAAACGGCAGGTCGGCGGCGCTGCGTTCGGGGTAGGCGGCGTGGAACAGCGGCAGCAAGGCATCCGCCGTCTGCTTGCCCAGCATTTTTTCGGCAAAGCCTTCGGCTTCGGCGGCGCTCATCTGCGCTTTGTTCAGGCCGAAGCCATTGAAGGCGGCAAACTCGCCAAACACAGTGCCCACCAGAAGGGGAATGCGGGCGGTTTCGGGGCGGAACGCATTTTCCAGCGGGTCACCCAGATAAAAGGCGTTGGGGTGTGGGGTGCAGCCGGTGTTTTTTCCGGCTGCTTTCAAGGCGGGGGCTACTTTATTATAAGCGGCGGCAAGCGCGGTATAGGGTACCGTTTCCAGTGCGGCGATATCCGCCGCGCCAAGCTCCGCCATCAGAGCCTCAGCGCAGTCCCGCCCGCTGCCGGTGCAGTCGGCCAGGCGGCCCAGAACGCCGCTCATCACAATACCTTTGTGGAACAGTCCGTCCGCAGCGGGGGTCTGCAGCAGGGTGGTCACCTTGGCGCCGCCGCCGGACTGGCCGAACACTGTTACATTGCCGGGGTCACCGCCGAACGCGGCAATATTATCCCGCACCCAGCGCAGCGCGGCGATGATATCGTCCCCGCCCGCGTTGCCGGAATTGGCGTATTCCGCCCCAAAATCCGAAAGGTCGAGATAGCCCAGGATGTTCAGCCGGTGGTTGATGGAAACCACCACGCAGTCCCCCAGGCGGGCCATGTTTTCGCCCTCGTAAGCGATCTGCTCAATGGAGGAACCGGCAAAGTATCCGCCGCCGTGCAGCCACACCAGCACGGGGCGGTGGGCGTCATCCAGCGCGGGGGTCCAGATGTTCAGGTTCTGGCAGGCTTCGTCCATCAGCCAATAGCGGTGGGGCACCAGCATTTCGCCGTTGGGCTTGGGCATTTCCAGCAAAGGGCAGACATAGCCGTAACTGGTGGCGTCCAGCACGCCGTCCCACACAGCTGGCTCCGGCGCGTGGAAGCGCCTGGCCTTGGCGTAAGGGATGCCCTTAAAGATATCCAGCCCGTCAAAACGGTAGCCGCGCACCGAGCCGCCGGTGGTGCGCACCAGCGGGGCATCGGCAGAACAAGAAAAAGTATGGGCCATAGCAAACTCCTTTCCAGCAGTGGACAAAAATGATACATTTTTTGATGCGGGTTCTATTGTAGCAGATTGACGCGAAAAAAGAAGCCATGAACCGCCCGGACGCCAAGACCGTGCTGATGTTTGCACTTTCCGCCGATACTTTTGTGGAAGATGAGCGGCTTTCTGCAGAGAGCGGGATGAACGGCCATTTTGCAAAGCCGGTGGATTTTGCCGCATTGCAGCGCAGCATTGGCAAGTTTTTGCGCCAGCGCCGCGGGTAAGCGAGAGAACGAAGGTGTACCGGAAACACCGAAAATCCAACCGGTTTCTGCAAAGGCAGAAGCAATTTTGTGTTTGCGGAATATGCGTTATTTTCGTTGTTTTGAGCTACACCGTTAAGTGGGAATGCTGAAGAAGAGAAAAAACGTACATGGGCGGATGCTCCTTTGGGGAAAAGTCAGGCGGCAGTATACAGGGTGCCGCGGCGCTTCATCCAGCGGTAGGCCGCCACGCAGATCATGACGGATAACAGCGAACCCGCCGGTGCGGCCAGCCCCATAGGCAGCAGGGTTCCGGCAAACAGCCGGGAAGCCAGGTAGGACCCCGGAACGCGCACCAGCACAATAGCGATGATGTTGTGGAGAAAGCCGATGTAAGACTTGCCGCAGGCGGCAAAATACCCGGTAAAGCTGAAGTGGATCCCGGCAAAAATGGTATCCACAATATAACCGCGGATGTACTGGCAGCCCATCAGCACCACGGCGGCGTCGGTGGTGAAGCACCCCAGCAGCGGCTCGGCCACAAGCTCAATGACCAATACTACGGCAATGCCGTAACCGGTGGCGATCATGGCGGCGTATTTCAGGGTCTGGGCGGCGCGCTCCGGCTTGCCTGCGCCAAGGTTCTGGGAAGACAACGCCGATACCGTCGCCAGCATGGAGGACGGCACAATGAACATGGCGCTGATGATTTTTTCCACAATGCCCACGGCGGCAGAATCAATCAGGCCGCGGTGGTTGGCAATGATGGTGATAATGATGAACGCGACCTGAATGCAGCCGTCCTGCACAGCGACCGGCAGGCCGATTTTAAGAATACGGCCCAGCACGCCTTTGCGCGGGCGGAAGTTCTGGCGGCTCAGCCGCAGGCCGGTTTTGTGCCGCCGGATGCCGAACAAGGCAACAATAACACTCAAGGTCTGCGAAAGGGTAGTGCCCAGCGCAGCACCCACCGGGCCAAGGGCCATGGGACCGATGAAAAGAATATCCAGCGCAATATTGGCGGCGCAGGCAACGGCGATAAAGTACATCGGGCTTTTGGAATCCCCCAAACCGCGGAAGACGGAGCTGATGATGTTGTATGCCGTGATGAACGGGATGCCGATGAAGCAGATGGTCAGATACTGCACCGTGCCGGGAACGGCCTCTGCCGGAACACCGATCAGGCCGACCAGCGGGCGCACTGCGGCCACCAGCACGGTGGTAAAACCGAGGGAGACCGCCATGAACAGGGTGACGGTGTTGCCGATGGCGGCTTCGGCATCGCGCATATTGCCCGCCCCCACGGCGTGGCCGATGATGACGGTGGAACCCATGGCAAGCCCAACAATGATAACGGTCAGCATGTGCATGACCTGGCTGCCGTTGGCAACGGCGGTGATGCTGTCCACCCCGCAGAACCGACCGGTGATGTACAGGTCAGCCATGCCGTACAGCGTTTGCAGAAAGTAAGAGAGCAGATACGGCAGGGCAAAGGTCAGAATGGCTTTGAACACGCTGCCGGTTGTAAGATTTTTTTCCATGATAATTTCCCATCCTCATCTGGCAATAGTCTAGGGTGTATCTGAAAAGTCGAAAATGTAGTCTATTTCTACAAACACAGCGGGATTTTTGCCTTAAATCCTGCTTGTGTTTGCAGGCGTCTGAATCCAGAGCCTGTTCACCTCCGCTGTTGTGCTGGTGTTCGCCGCCAGAAAGCTGACTGCCGCCATGCAGAGCGAAAAAGCATAAGCTGATTTTATTCTAACACAAGCCTCCTTACTTTGCCATCAATTTTGGATGGATTGGGAATTTAACAGAAAACCTCCGGCTGCATTATGCGAGTAGCCGGAGGTTTTCTGTTTTAAGGCAACATCGCACAATTCCCGCCTGACGGCTTAAGCACCGCTCCGGCGGCTGCGGCACGGCATCTGCGTTGCCAAAATGCTCGATAATGTCGGGTTGCGGTACCCGCATCGTACTTCGGGGGCAAAAGCCCCTCGCACTCTGCGACCGCTGCCCCTGCTTCGGTTCGCTGTTTCCGCCACTGGCGGCGCTCACCTTTGTAGCATCCAGTATTATCTGCGCTTTTGGCTTGGCATCTGCCGCACCTCGCTCGCCGTATCGGCACTTAGAATTATGCGGTATTGCCCTTACATTTCTCTCTCTTACAACATACAGCCACAGCAGCAGGCGGGCCCCCTTGAGGCAGGGATCCCGCCTGCTGTTTTGATGGAATAGAAACGTTTGATTTGCGGCAAAACAAAACACCGGGCGCCATATGGCACCCGGTGCTTCAGTTAAATAACCGGCGCAATCAAACCGGTATCAGAGGAGGAGAAAACAGAAAAATTAGTTTGCGCGGTACTGGGCCGGCAGCTGGTCGATGGTCTGCCATTTCTGCATGGCGTCTTCCAGGCTCATGCCGCCCGCAACAGCGTCGCGGCGGCAGGCGTTGACGGCCTGGATTTCTTTCATCTTTTCGCCGGTCAGGCTGTAGTTCTTCATGGCGAGCAGGGTAGCGGCCCATGCAATCATGGGGATGACGCAGAACAGAACGATAACAACCACGTTCATGCCGGGGGTGTACGGGTCGTACTGGGTGGGCAGGCTGTCAAGGCCGATAAAGCTGACGGCCACGCCGACCACGGTAGCGGACAGGCTGGAAACCAGCTTGTCAACCAGGCTGAACAGAGTGCCCATGATACCGGGGATATACTTGCCGGAGATGTAGGTCTCGTAGTCAGAGCAGTCGGCAACCATGGGGATGGGCATATCGGCAGTAGCGTAATAAGCGCCATAGCCAATGCCGAACAGAGCGATGAACAGGATGGTGTAAACGTTGATGGAAACCTTGCCGTCAGACATCAGAGACAGGGTGAAGGCATCACCCTTGCCCCACAGGAGCAGCAGCACCAGAACGCCGATGTAGCAGATCAGCGCAACGCTGACATAGCGCATCAGGCTGGCTTTCTGGCCTTTCTTCTGGCTGGTGCGCACGGTGAGCAGGAAGAAGGGAACGCTGAACACATAGCCCAGAACCATCATGGGCAGGTACAGACCATCATAGTTGCCCATCATGCAGCCGTACAGCATGCACAGAACAGTGGTGTTGGTGGCGATGGAAAGTGCCAGCTTGCAGCCTGCACCAGCCACCATCAGGCGCTGCATGGGGTTGTTGCCCTTGATGATGGCAACATACTCGGCAACCTTGATCTTTTCGGTTTTCTGGCCGCCGATGCCAAAGTACTTCGGCTGGTCTTTTTCCCAGATACCGATGACAGCCAGGATGGTCAGGGCGATGGAGATCACGATGCCGACAGGAGCCAGGGTGCGGAAGAAACCGGCGGAAGCGTAACCGCCCTCATAGTTTTTGGCCAGGATGGGGGCAAAGAACTGCATGGCGCCCATGCCCAGCAGGGAGCCGACGGTGTTGAAGATGGTGAACAGGGGGCGCTGCTTGGGATCGTTGGTCAGAACAGTCTGGCCGGAACGGGTGCAGGAGGTCTGGAAGGTGTAGCCGATGACCCAGATGGCGTACAGGGCTACAAAGGCAACATAACGTGCCCATTCCATGGAGGCGGGGATCAGCGGGGTCAGGCAGTACAGCACCAGGATGCTGACAGCCATGATGAGGTTGCCGATGACCATAAACGGGCGGAACTTGCCGAACTTGCCGTTGGTGCGGTCCATCAGGGCACCGATGATTGGGTCGGTAATGGCGTCAAACAGGCGCATGCCGGTGACCATCACGGAGGCGAAGATCATGCTCAGGGCCAGAACCTTGCTGCCGAAAGTGGCAATGTAGGAAAGCACCAGAACATAGTACACGTTGGTAGCGCCGTTGTTAAGCGGGAACAGCATCAGCTGGTAAGGCTTGGCGCGGTTGACGCTGGCAGACGCCGCAGAGTTTTGTTCACTCATGGGGGCATTCTCCTTTCATAACAAAGACCCCCGCCCCGAAACGGGCGGGGGCATAAACGATTCAAAAGGGGGAAGATGCGGAGGCTAAACCTTACTGCTGATTCTGAGAGCTTGCAGTGTTGGCAGCCTGCTCAGCAGTCCAGGTCTTCTTGCGCTTGATGGCAACAACCAGGCGCCAGATGCACAGCACGGTCAGAACAGCCAGAACGGTGTCCAGAGCGTACAGGGCGGTCTTCCACCACGGGGTGATGACCTTCAGGCGGTCAGCGGAGGACCAGCCGTTCATAGCGTTGGAGTTGGCAACGGTGTACAGGATCTTGTGCATGGATTCGCGCATTTCGGTCACGATGTAAGCATCGTTCTCGTACTTCGGAGCCAGGGTGGTGTGGATGGTCGGGTCCGGGCTATCCCAGATATCGGAACCGGCAATCAGACCATCGGCCAGATCCATGTATTTGCTGGAACCGGAGTAGTCGGTGATGATCATGCCGCGCAGGCCCAGTTCGCCGCGCAGGAAGCCAGTCAGCAGGTTATCGTAAGCGCCGCACCAGGTAGCGCCCCAGCGGTTAAAGCCGGTCATAACGCTCCAGGCGCCGCCATCGGTGACGGCCTTGTCGGCAACTTCCAGGTAGATTTCGCGGGCAGCCTGCTCGTTCAGCCAGGTGTTCACGCCGCGGCGGCTGGATTCAGAGTCGTTCAGGGCAACGTGCTTCAGGTAAACGTAAACGCCCTTGGACTGGATGCCGTTGACTTCGGCAGCGCAGATGGTGCCGGCAATGAACGGATCAGAAGCATAGTACTCGAAGTTACGGCCAGAGTAAGCGGTGCGGTGCATGTTGATGCCGGGGCCATACAGACCAGAGTAACCCATGGCCAGGCAGTCTTCGCCAATGCAGCGGCCCACATCGTTGATCAGGTCAACGTTGAAGGTGGCGGCCATAACGTCTTCGGAGGTGTAGCACATAGCGGAAGCGCCGCCGGTCAGTGCTGCGGTCAGGCCCTGCGGGCCGTTTTCGTCTTTGGTACGGGTCTTGCCGATGGATTCAATAGCGGCAGTGTTGTGGAAGCCCAGGGTGATGGTGTTGACCATCTCGTTGAAGGTCAGCTGATCCAGCAGGGTATCCCACTGGGGATCGTCATAGTCGGCACCGATCATGGAAACCAGAGCCAGACCATTGTCAGCGCCCAGGGTGGGCATTTCAACGCTGTCAGCCTTGCTGCCGTCGTAACGGGTGAAAGCCAGGTGATCAGCCAGGGTCTGGGTTGCGTTCAGCACAACAGGCTGGGTGGGGAAGGTGGCAACCCAGTTGGAGCGGCTCAGCCAGGTAACTTCGCCGGGTTCGCTGCTGCTCTTGTTGGGGTCTGCTTCATCAAACAGGTTGGTGATGGCAGTGCCGTTTTCGCTGGTGGCGTAGGTGGTGCTGTCCAGAGCGGCGTTGGTCCACTTGTAGGTCAGGGCAACGTCGCCATCGGCGGTCATGCGGCCATCGGTGTTCTCAACGGTGTAGCCCTTGGCAGCCAGGATGTTGTTCACAGCGTTGTGTGCATCGGTGGCAGCGGTGAAGTAGTAGTCGCCAGCGTCAACAATATAGGTCTTGGCGTTGTTGGCATCATAGGTGCGCAGCTCGCTCTTGTCAACGGTGATGTTGACAGTCTCGGAAGCGCCGGGAGCCAGGATATCGGTCTTGGCAAAGCCGCACAGCTCAGCAGAAGCCTTCTCGATGCCGTTGGCCTTGTCGTAATCGGTGTAGGGGCTCTGGAAGTACAGCTGAACGGTTTCCTTGCCGGAGTAGGTGGAACCGGTGTTGGTGACTTTCAGGGTGACATTGAAAGCATCAGCAGACTCGGTCACATTGAAATCGCCGTACTCGAAGGTGGTGTAGCTGTCGCCATAGCCGAAGGGGAAGGCAACAGTGGTGGACCAGTTGTAGTCGCCGGCATTGCCGGTGCCCATAACAGCGTCCTCGTAGCGGGTCTCGTAGTAACGGTAATCCAGGTAGATGCCTTCCTGATACACGCTGTACATACCCTGCACATCAGGGCCATCGGTCAGCAGGTTGTAATCTGCTGCGTTGGGGTAAGCCTGGGTGTAGAAGTTGTACATGGCGGGGTTGGCCATGTTGTCATACAGGTAGGAATCAACCAGGCTGCCGGACGGGGTAGCCTCGCCAGCCAGCAGCTGGGCAACACCGTTGATGCCGGTCTGGCCCACGTCGCCGATCCACATAGCGGAATCGATGCCGTAATCCTCGCCGCAGATCTCCGGGTTCAGGAAATCCATCTCAATGGCGTTGGAAGAGTTGATCAGAACGATGATCTTCTTGAAGGTGCCGTTGTCCTTCAGGGTCTTCAGGTTCTGGAGCAGTTCCTTTTCTTCAGCGGACAGGGCCAGGTAGTTACCGTCGCCCTCCTGGCCTTTGATCCAGGAATCATTGGTGCCGTTTTCGCCACTGGGCAGGTCAGCGCCCTCGCCGCCGGAACGGGAGAACACGACGATAGCAGCATCGCCGTAGTCAGCAAAGCTGGACTCGGCGCTGGACAGCTTGCTCCAGGGAGCTTCGTTCACAGCGTACTGGGTGTTGGCTTCCAGGGTATCGGAGATGGCAGCCGGGGTGATGCGGCTGTAGTTCTTCATCATATCGTCAGAAGAATACAGATCCCACAGGGTGCTGTTGACCTGGATGCCCTGATCTTCCAGAGCCTGCTTGAAGTTGGGAGCCTTGCTGGTGTCAACGGAGCCGGAACCGGTGCCGCCGTACATCAGGTCCACGGAGCCGTGGCCGAACAGGCTGACCTTTGCGCCGCTTGCCAGGGGCAGGGCGTTGTTGTCGTTCTTCAGCAGGGCTGCGCCTTCGGCTTCAACCTGTGCGCACAGCTCAGCCTCATAGGACTCGCGCTCTTCATCAGAGGTGAAATCGCTCTTGAAGTACTCAGTGTCTTCGTCGCTGTCGCCCCTGATGATCTTGTAGGTGTCGGCGTCCAGGTAGTTATTAACGGTGGTCGTATAATGGAACGCAACCGTCGTGCCTACAATGGCGCCTGCGGTCAGGACGGCGGTAACGGCGGTCAGGCCGGACCACATCCCAACTTTGGGTTTCTTACTCATTGTGTTCTCCTCCTGTTAGAAAATGCTCTATAACAAACTGTATTAAGCAAGAACAAAATACAGAGTGTTCAAAATAGATTATACCCAGTTTGCACTCTTGGATTTGGTCTTATGCAGCTTGTACTCCGGGTTGGGGGTATCTACATGGCGGATGACGGACTCATCGGTGCGGTCACCAGCCACGGCCTGAATGTGCAGTTCGCCGTTCAGGGGAACCTTGAAGGTGAAAACATGCTCGCCGGTCTGCTCGCCTACCTTGTTGCCGTTTACATACAGGGCAACGGTGCTCTGGTTGGAATAAACCTTTACGGTAGCGGTGCTGCCGGTGCGCTCCACAAAGCGCTTGGAGCAGATGTGCACAAAGGCTTCATCGCTCCACCATGCTTTATACAGATAGAAGCTGTCCTTCTTGGTTTTGCGGTCAAAGGTCACAAGGCCCTTGTGGTTCATGCCCGGCTCGCCGCCCTGGTCACGGGCGTCTGCAGCAAAGTCAAACATGTTCCAAACGTGGGTGGCCCACATCCAGGGGTGGCGCTTGAAGCAGCGCAGCATGTACTCATGGTACTTGGCCTGGTATTCTTCGGTGTGGTCGCCGCGGTGGGGGTGTGTGCTGTGCAGGTTGGGCATGCCCTCCGCGCCGTATTCGCTGTAGCCGAACGGGCGGTTGGGGAAGCAGAGATGGAAGAAGCCCATCCACAGGTCGTTCAGGATAAAGCCCGGAACGTACCAGCCCAGGTACAGGTTCCAGCTGACCATATCGGTAATGTGGGCCGAACGGTTGAAGGGACCGCACATGGCGTAGCAGGCCAGGGTGGTCAGGCGGGTCTTGTCCATCTCGTGGCACAGGTCGTTCAGCTGGCGGTGGTTATCCAGCATGTCCTTCTTGTCCTTGGTGGAGATGGTGATCTCGTTGGAAACGCCCCAGCAGACGATGCAGGGGTGGTTGTAGTTCTGGATGATCAGCTCTTTCATCTGGCTGATGGTGTTCTCACGGCCGTTGGGCATGTGCTCACTGATGTAGGGGATCTCGGCCCAAACAACCATGCCGACCTCGTCGCACAGATCATAGAAGTACTGGTCGTGCTGATAATGAGCCAGGCGGATGGTGTTGGCACCGATCTCTTTGATCAGGGCCATGTCTTCATCGTGCATCTCGCGGGTGATGGCGTTGCCCAGGCCCTTGCGGTCCTGATGGCGGGAAACGCCGTGCAGCGGGTAAGACTTGCCGTTCAGGAAGAAGCCCTTCTTGGGGTCAACCTTGAAGCTGCGCACGCCAAAGCGGGTGGTGGTCTCATCTTCCACCGTGCCGTTCACCACAAGGCGGGCCTTGCAGCTGTACAGGTACGGATCCTTAACGCCGTTCCACAGGTGTGCGTTGAAGATGGTCAGGGTGATGTCGGGGCCTTTGCCGGTGGCAACGGTGTTGCCGGCAGCGTCCAGCAACTCAATGCTCACTTCGCCTTCGCCGTCATGCCAGGTGGTAACCTGAACGCTGGCATCTACGCCCTGCACAGTGGGGGTGATGCGGATGCCGGGGCCGCCGAAGTAATCCAGGGTGAAGTGGTTCTTGCTGACCACCATCAGGCTGACATCGCGGTAGATGCCGCCATAGAAGGTGAAGTCAGCTTTCTGGGGGTAAACGCGGTCGTTTTTGCTGTTGTCGACTTCCACAGTCAGCTCGTTTTCATCCCGCAGCAGTTCGGTGATGTTGGCGCGGAAGGTGGAGTAGCCGCCGTCGTGGTTGCAGACGGGGGAGCCGTTCAGAACCACATGGGCGCTGGCGTTGACGCCGTCAAACTGAATCCAGACCTGATGGGAGGCGGTGTTAAACTGGGGAGCAGCGAAACGGGTGCGGTAGATGCAGGTGCCGCGCCAGTAGTCATTGCCGCCGTCCTGACCGTCGCGGGCGTTCCAGGTGTGCGGCAGGTCCACCGTTGTGGTGGTGCCGTCGGGGCCGGTGAATTCCCAACCCTTCATGATTTTGGTGATTTCTCGCATGGCGCAGCCATCCTTTCTTTTTGCTGTTATTATTGTAACGAACAGCGAAAAATGTCGCAATGGGTTTTGCATAATCGGTCATTTGCGTGGAATAAACGGTTTTTGCCTGACAAAAAAATAACCCTTGCATTTGTGCAATATGTACAAATGCAAGGGCGTAAATCTTATACCTGAAATTTTGAGGGAACTTTATTGGACCGGGAAAACGGCTTTTATCGCAAAAAATCCACCGTTGGATTCGGTAGTCAAAAAACCATTGTACTTCTGGATAATGCGCTTGACGATCTTTAACTCATCGCAGGTTTCGCGGCCAGGATCCGGGCCATCGGGCACCGCGCTGATGATATTCAGAACAGCAAACCCCTGCCGCCTGCAGACCAGCAGGTCAATCATCCGCTTTTCCGGCTCCGGCAGCTTGCGGGTCAACTCAATGGCATGATCCAGTGCGTTGGCAAACAGAGCGTACAGATCGGCCGGATCCATAAAGTGCAGGCAGGTACCGTCCGCTACATTGTTGATGCTGATGTGGTGGGCTTCGCACAGCATGCTCTTTTCGGTCAGCACAACATCCAAAACCTCACTGCCGGTCTGGGTGCTGGCGTCATACTGCCGGGCGGCGGCTTCGGCTTCGTTCAGGCTCTGCTGCAGCGCGGCGTTGGGGGCCATGCGGCGCAGATCAGCGATCTGAACTTTCAGCTCATGGCATTTGCGGTTGATGATCTGTACGTTCCGCTTGGCCACCTGATACTGCTGGCGCTGGCGTTCATACAGCATGTTCAGCGAGTTCATCTCTTTTTCCATGGCCGCCTTTTTGAACAGCTCAGTCTGCAAATATAAAAGGGTGATGCAGTAGAGCTGGCAGAGTGCCAGGGGGACAACAACGAAGATAGAAGTTTCCCGTGATACTCCGGAGTTGGTGACGGTCTGCATTGTTAAAAACAGCAGAACGAACATGCCGCCCAGAATAATAGCGCTGATTTGCTGGCGGGGACCGATGTGGTAGCTGCCTTCATATGGCATGGAATGGGCAATAGTTACCCGCAGCAGGCAGTACGCAGCGGCAAAAAACAGCAGTTGCAGCAGCAAAGCAGAGGGCTGATCCAATGGCAGGAATATGTTTACCTGTGCCAGGCACCAGACAAGAAGCTGCCATAACTCAAATGTCGCCAGGGCACTCAAAATTCCCCAGATGGCGCAATAATTGGCGCCGGACCAGTCCAACTGGGTGCAGCTGTGGGAGGCGAAAATCATCCACATACAAAGCAGAATATACGCCCCCGCCCGCAGGAACAGCGAGGAAGGCGTGTGATCCGCCCATAATAAAAATGTGGAAAGGGGAATGGAGGGAATCAGGCAAAGCAGCGCCCGCTGCCAAAAGTGCGGCGAGTGCCGGAGCGGAAGCCAGTAGGTCAGTGCTGCGCCCCAAAGCTGTATCCCACAGACAAGAAGAGAAAGAAATTGTTGGAGATTTGGCAGCATTACATGGCACCCCCAACATAGGCGGCGACCGCAGCCAGGAAGGCAGCCCGCTGGCGGCGGCTGATCTCCAGCCGGTCCTCCCCAACCTGGACCATATCGTTCTGGACCGCCCGCACATACCGCAGATTGACAAGGTAACACTGGTTGCATTTGGCAAAGTGGTAGGGGGCCAGCTGCTTTTCAGCATTTTGCAGGCTGGAACGCACGGACCATACCCCGGTGGAGGTATGGTAATGCAGCATACGGTCCCGCGTTTCCAGCCAGTAGATGTCCTCGGTGTTCAGCAGCTGCACGCCCCCAGCGGTCTGTAATGCAATCTGCCCGCCTTTGCGGCGCTGCACCCGCTGCAAAGCGCGGGCCAGCTTGGTGCTGAACTGGTAATAATTGACCGGTTTGAGCACAAAATCCAGGGCGTCGACCTCATACCCGCGAATAGCGTACTGCGCCATGTTGGTAACGAACACCAGCACCACATCCGGATCCACCGTGCGAATGCGCTCGGCAGCGTCCATGCCGCCAAGCTCCGGCATTTCAATATCCAGAAAGATGATGTCGAACCCCTTGCAATAGTTGGTTATGACCTGGGCACCGTCCGAAAAAGCGGTAACTTCCAGCATACAGTTGTTCTCGCGGCTGTATTGGTCAATCATGCTGCACAGCTGCTGCCGCATATCCGGCTGGTCATCCACCACGGCAATGCGAGGCATCGGGCGGCCCCCTTTCTGTTTGGAATCCAAAGCACCCGGCAAGCCCGGAAAACGGCTGTGCCATGCGCCTTTACTTATAATATATAAATACATTATAGTTGGCGGTGCGAAACCTTGCAAGAGAATTTTGCAGAAAACGGGGCGGTGCAGGGAATCTGGTTGTGATTTAGCGCTGCGTGTGGTATCCTGTAGGCAGCTTTGGGCGGCGGGAGGGGCAAGAAGAATGCCGGGATAAACAGGTGGAGGTTTGCTGCAGCTGCTATACCATGTATTATATATTACACCATTTGCCAGTAACTTGAGTGGAAATTTATGGGAAAATGCGTAATTTGGGGACAAGATTGAAAAGAAAAAATAAAATAACGGATTACAGTAATATTGCGGCTTCGAGATGTTTGAAAGGATATGACGGGATGACAAAAATATTATTCGTATGCCACGGCATTATTTGTAGAAATCTCTAAAAACCCAGTAATATCAAGGTTTTTCTGACTTGAGGGTGGTGTTACTACACCACTACTACACCAGTGAGTCTCGATGTGACAAAAATCATGAAATCGAGGTCAAGTTTATGGAAAACAAAATGAACATCAATGATATGAATTATGTGCTGGCAGGAGATTACTACATTCCGGATCTGAAACTCCCTAACGAAGAACGAACCATTGGAAAGTACGGTCGGATGCACCGTGATTATCTCAAGGAACACAAGCCGATGAGGTTCAATGATCTGGTTCTGGAAGGTCAACTTTGGACTTATCTTGCCGATCTGAATGAGCAGGCGCAGAGCAGATTGCAGCTGATAATAAGGCAGATGCAGGAAGCCGAGTCAGTGACTGATGAATTGAAAGAGAATGACCAGATGGCTTGGATCAAGGCTATGAACAGCATCCATAACCGGGCAGAGGAAATTGTCCTCCGAGAATTAATTTACGGGGAGGATGCGGTATGAGATTCCTTGAAGAATTTTGGTACGGCAATATTGAGCCAATGGAATATGATACTTCTTCCTACAAGGAGTATAAGAAGCTACTGGAGCTGATCTGTAGGAACGAAGAAAAGCTCAAAGCCACCTTGACTGACGAGCAGAAAGAGTTATTCTCCAAATACACAGACTGTGTGCGAGAATATCAGACCATGGCAGACTGTCTGCTGTTCCAACACAGCTTCAAGTTGGGGGCCAGGATGATGGTTGAGCTCATGAGAGATGATTAAAATTTAGCAAAAAGCTGGGTGCTACTTCGTAAAGAGGTAGCACCCTATTTTTACTTACTGGATGTGATTACATCATTATGTGTTTTAAGCAAAATTTAATCACAAAAAAATCACGCACACAAAACACAAAAATGTGTGTAAAAATATTGATTATTTGAAACTAAGTGCTATAATAAAATACATACACAGAACTAAATTAAATGTGCGTGATTTTTAAGAATGAGAGTTGGTGAATACGTGGATATTAAAACAGTTGCAAAACAAGTCCTTATTGAAAAGGGCGGTGTTGCCAAATCAGCAGATTTTGTGGCGGCAGGAATACGTGCTGTCGATGTTATAAATATGTGCAATGCGGGATATCTTGACCGCATCCGGCATGGTTATTATCAGCTTGCAGAGGCAGATACATCTTCAGAAGCGCAGCTCCTTGCAACGCTGATTCCAAAGGGAATTGTCTGCGTAGAATCTGCGCTATTTCATTATGGATATAGTGATTTTGCTCCTCGTAAATGGTCTATTGCTGTGCCGAGAACCATGTCTCGAACAAAGCTGGATGTAGATGCACTGGTTTTGCAACCTTATTTTGTTCAGCCTGAGATATATGAGCTTGGAAAAATAACTGATGACTTTGATGGGGTCATTCTTTCTGTATATGATCGAGAACGGACAATTTGCGATTGCTTCAAATACCGTTCAAGACTGGACAACGAAATATTCAATAAGGCACTGAATGCCTATGCGAATGACACGCAGAAGAATCTACAAAACCTTTCCATATTTGCAAAGAAACTGCGAGTGTATAAAAAAGTTACCGAACTGATGGAGGTGCTGCTGAATGGCTGATATTGCTGCATCCGTGCTTGCACGGCTAAAAAACAAAGGTAAGGAAAGCGGAAGAAGCTATCAGCTTTGCCTGCAACTTTTTTGCCAGGAAGAATTTTTGCGGCGGTTGGAAAAATCCAAGTATGCCGAAAACCTCGTTCTGAAAGGTGGACTGTTCATCTACTCTGTTACCGACTTTGATAGCCGAGTAACTGTGGATGTGGATTTTTTGCTTAGAAAGATTCCTAATACCCCGGAACAGTTGAAAAAAGTGCTGGAAGAAATCATCGCAACACCTACAGGTAATGATTTTGTGACATTTGAAATTACAGACATTGCACCTATTGCTGTTGCAAAGAAATACGCAGGTATTGGTGCTTCTCTGGTAGCGAGGATCAAGAACACAAAAACACCGTTCAGTATTGATTTTGGTGTAGGAGATGTCATTGTACCGAATCAAGAAAAACGCAAAATCCCTACCCAGTTGGATGATTTTGCAGCACCTACGGTGAATACATACTCTCTGGAGACTACCATCGCCGAAAAGATTGATGCGATTCTCAGCCTGATGGAATTCTCCAGCCGCATGAAGGACTATTACGACATCTACTATCTTGCGAGTAAGTTTGATTTTGAGGGCTCTGTTTTGACTGAGGCACTAAGAAAAACCTTCGAAAATCGTGGCCATACTTTTACCGCCGAGCAATTTGAACAGGTTATGGCTTTTGATGAGGATGAAGCCATGCAGAAAAAGTGGAAAGCATTTTGCCGCAAGATTGATACAAAAACTGATGATTACAGTACCGTACTGCGGACAATCAAAGATTTCCTGGCCAAACCAATCTTAGCGGCAGTCCATACAACTTGCTTCGATGAACAATGGATTGCGGCAACAAATACATGGGGGTCAAGGAGGTAAGTACGATGGCTAAAATAATGGAAATTGTTGCGAAGGAAACCAAAGGAAAAAGCTACCATACATACAAGTATAGCTATGATTCTGTTGGCTTACCTTCCATAGATTATGATGATGACCCCAATAAAATAATGAAGTGGAAAGACTCTGCAGAAACCGGATCTCCGAAGAGGTCTATTGACTTAAAGCCGTTGGCTGATCAGTTACAAGAGATAGGAGAACCCCCACTTCTTAAATATTTCCTTGATGGTTCACGCCATGTTTTTAAGGTCGATGATATTGCATACAACAAGCAAGTCTTTCCGGTTGTTGCCGGTCAAATTGGCATTGGATGCTGTAGGCGTGAAAATAAGCGTATGCACAAAGAAAGATTTTATCGTGAACTTGTGCTGGCACTTCCTGACAAAGCAAATGCAGATGGCTGGGATGATACGGCATACTTTGCATCCAAGGTTGCGAAAATTAATGAAAGTGAAGAATTGAAGCGATTAGGATTGAAGTTTTCTGCAATTCTTCCATATTCGACTGCAAAGGCAGGAACTGTTGATGCTAAGCTCGATACTTTGGCAGTTGCAGCGGTTCAAGATTATATGGTCGAAGCCGAAAAACGAATGGTTGCTGAACTGGTGAAAGACAAACGGCTGGGGCAAGATGCCTATTTACTGAAAGATGGGTCTCTTGAGTACAAGGTTATGAAAACAGGCAGAGAGGATTTGCGAACTTTACAAAAAATCAAACACAATTATAGTTGGGTGATCGGTGTTTCAAAATCATTTAACCCTGAGAGCTGTCTTGACCATACTGGCAAGCCAAATTCAAACTATATTGCTGATTTGCCAGTTTACCACAGAACGCCTGTTGCGAGATACGAAAACAGAGAGTTCTTAGGTGATGTTCAATTTGGTGTTTGGTATATCCGCTTGCGTGACAAAAAGAGAACCCAGACACCTTTTGACGGTGTTGTGAAAGTCGAAAAAATTATGATGGATGAAGAAGTTGAAACAGGCATTGATAGCGATGTGATTGATTTAATTTCTGCCAATATCATAAATGAGCGAAACCCAACCTGCTATGGTACAGATCGTAGATGGGCAAATCACTTGTACCCCGTATTTTTGACGGAATCCTATGTCAAAAGCAAATACATCAGTACAGAGATGTTCCTGCACCTGTTTTAAGGAGGATAAAATAATGGCAAATAATGTTATAGGTCGTGTCTTGGCGACAGAAAAGAAACCAACAACCATTGATGATTTTACATTTTGGACTGATCCTCAGCTGATTCTAAATCCCTTTGATATTGTTAAGGTACAGCACGTCAACAATTCGTTTTCTTATGGCGTTATAGAAGACATTGCCCATATTACGGATGCTGCCAGTTTCTTGACAAATTTCATTTCCAGCGATTTTGGCGATGTCAATGCTGAAGAAAATACACTCCGTGTTGGAATGAACTATGTTACAGCGAAGGTTGTTTGTAATACAGATAATATTTATATTCCGTTGCAGAGCAATGCCAAAGTAATGCTGGCAACGGCTGATGAGATCAACTATGCTCTGGGATTAAATGATATTCGCAATCCGTTGGTGTGTGGGTATCTTGAAATGTATGAGGGAACCAAGGACTGCGAAAAGGTAACGCTTCCTGTTAATCTGAACTCGAAATTTATTATTGGCCCGGAAGGTGCCCATTTGAACATTTCGGGTATCTCCGGTCTTGCTTCCAAGACTTCTTATGCTATGTTTTTGCTTAAAGCAATTCAGGATAGCTACATGAAGAAAGACCCGAAGAATGAGGATGAGGACAGTGTAGCCTTTGTCTTGTTCAATGTTAAGGGAAAGGACTTGCTTGCCATTGATCAGATCAATGACTTTGCAGATGAACGAAATCCGGAAGAAGCCAAAAAGGATACTTTTGCAAAATACGAGAAATTAGGCTTGGCTCCGGAGCCGTTTAAGAACGTACACTATTATTATCCTTACTCTATTCCGAAAACTCGCCACTGGAACACATATATGACACCAGAAGAGGTCGAGGATAACATCAAGAAGAAAAAGGCGAAGAAGTTCAAATACATATACAAATATGACAAGGACAATCTTGATCTGATGTTTGCTAACATTGATGACTCCACGCAGACAATGGAAGCCATTATCAGCTACATCATGTCTGGCCAGGGCGATTTTAACCAGGTAAGTGATTGGCAGGGATTCCTTGAAGCAGTGAAAAAGAAATGCTCTACCGACAACGCTGGAAAGGACAAAGAGATTCCGGTTGCAAGCTGGCGCAAGTTTTACAGAATCATCAACAAGAGTATCACGGATAATAAGATTTTCGCAAGGGATGTGCGTGAAGATGATGGGGAGACCCGTATTGGCGATGCTTTGAAGTACATTAAAAAGAATGAAGTCCATGTGATTGATATTGCAAAACTCTCTGAGGACAAGCAGGCTTATGTATTTGGTGATGCCATCCGAACTATTTATGACTTGCAATTAGGACAATATGCTGGTGAGGAAGGCGTTAATCCACCGTCAAGAATTGTCATTTTCATTGACGAGCTTAACAAGTACGCATCTAAGGAAACTCCGAAGAATTCTCCTATTTTGAGACAGGTTTTGGACGTGGCTGAGAGAGGCCGTTCTCTTGGTGTAGTGCTGTTTGCTGCGGAACAATTTAGGAGTGCCATTCATGATCGGGTGACTGGAAACTGCTCAACGCACGCTTATGGCCGCACGAATTCGATTGAAGTAACAAAGAGTGACTATAAGAGCATTCCTTCTGTTTACAAGACAATGATGACCCGACTGAAGCAAGGAGAATATATAATCCAGAATCCCATTTTCCGGTCTTTACTGAACATAAAGTTCCCGAAACCGATATATAAACAGTTCAAGTAAGGAGATAATTATGGCAACAGTAGGAAAAAATATACTCGATAACCTTACAACGGGTATGTACTCTGACTCCAAGGTTATCTTCCGTGAATATATTCAGAATGCTTGTGACCAAATCGATCTGGCAATCACATTAGGTATTTTGGCGCCCGGTGAAGGTAATGTGGATATTTTCACGGATACAAAGAAGCGATACATCAGCATCAAAGATAATGCTACAGGCGTAAAGGCCGAGGAGTTTATTGAAGATGTAGGTGATATTGCTAACAGCAATAAGGAAATTGGAAAAAACAAAGGATTCCGTGGTATCGGACGCCTTTGCGGACTCGCATACTGTAAAACCCTTAAATTTACCACGAGTTATCTGGGTGAAAATGTGAAGTCTATTATGACTTGCGACGCCCAGAGGATGCGTGCAATGCTTGTGGAAAACAAGAAATACACCCTGGATGAAATCTGGGATGCAATCATAACCTACTCTACCGATGAAGAAAAAACAGAGGAGCATTACTTTGAGGTAGAGATGTTTGAAATCAACAAGGAAAATACAGACCTCCTTAATGAAAAGAAAGTGCGGGAATACCTTAGTTTCGTTATTCCTGTACCTTATAAGAACACATTTATTCTGCGCAGCCACATCTACACCTATGCCCAGAAACTTGGATACAAAATTGATGAGTATTGTGTTCGGGTGAACGGATTTCAAATATTCAAGGAATACACGACCAAGCTTAAAGAGCAGAGTGGTGCCATTCTGAAGAATTATGACGAAATCTCCCGCTTGGAATTTAAGGACTTCCGAAGTGCGGACGGAGCGTTAATTGCTTGGATGTGGGTGGGTCTTTCCCGCTTTGAAAAACAAATTCCGAAAGTAAATCCGATGCGAGGATTACGAGTAAGAAGTTCCAACATTCAATTGGGCAATGATGATGCTCTCCAGGATTTGTTCAAAGAGAATCGTGGCAATTACTATTTCGTGGGCGAAGTTTTTGCTGTTAGTAAGGGCTTAATTCCAAATTCTCAGCGTGACTATTTTAATGAAAACGAAACTCGTGTGTTATTTGAAGATCTGCTTCGAGAGTATTTCTTCGATGTTCTTCACAAACTTTATTATGAGGCAAACAGGGTAAAAAATGATTATAAGAGACAAGAAGAATACCTGGCTAAAGTTTCGGAATACAAGAAGAAAGAGAAAGAGCAAGGGTTTGTAAACGAAGAAGAACGTCAGAAGCTTCAGTATGACATCGCCAAAGCAAAAAAGACCGCTGAAGAGGCTCGCAAGCGTTTGGATAAGCTGGATACCAGCGATACAGATTCCCCTCTGTCCGAAGTTCGCAAGAGCATTGCTCGAAAGTACGGTTCTGAGAAACTGAAGAAAGAGGCTGAACAGACTACAATCACTGTTGAGGATGACAAGAAAAAAACATTTGTTACAAGCAGCATGTCTAAGTTATCAAGAAGTGAGAGAAAAATCGTAAGCAAGATTTTGCCGATCATCACCGAAATTGCGCCGAAGGATGTAGCTGAACAGATTATTGAGAAAATCAAAGAAGAGATGAGATAATACCCTATGAACAGAAAAGTTTTGCTCATTGAGCCAAATTACAAAAATAAATACCCACCTATGGGGTTGATGAAACTGGCGACTTACTATCGTATGGTTGGCGACGATGTGCGCTTTTATAAAGGTGATATGCGTTCGCTTGCCGTAGATTTGATTTGTGAAGACTTAATCAACCACCTATCTGTTGTTTTTCCAGACGTATTTTGGAAGGATTACTATCCGACCTTATTTGCATTTATAAAGCTGGGAAAGTATGCCATTCTGGAAAATGATGACATTTTTGCAGATGAGCTTGTATTAGAGGTTGTAAAAGAGTACCGTAAAAAATATAAAGATAAAGAGTATTTCACTAAGCCGAGATTCGATAAGGTCGGCATCACAACACTCTTTACCTTTTATTGGGATGTTACCATCGACACCATCAACTTTGCAAAGCAACTATGCAAAAACGAAGCAGACGTAATGGTTGGAGGAATAATGTCATCTATTTTACCAGACGAGGTCTATGAAGCAACAGGGATACATCCCTTTGTCGGATTACTTAATCATCCTGGTGACATAGATCAGGGGAATGATCTAATCATTGATGAGCTACCTTTGGATTATTCAATCCTGGAAGAGATTGATTATGTGTACCCGGCCAACAACGCATATTTTGCGTATATGACGAGAGGGTGCGTAAACAGGTGTAAGTTCTGCGCTGTACCGAAATTGGAGCCACAGTATTGCGATTATATCAATTTAAAGCAAAGAATCGAACACACAGATAAGCGATTCGGAGCCAGAAAAGACTTGCTTCTTCTTGATAATAATGTTTTAGCTTCAAATTGCTATGATCAAATTATTGACGAGATCAAAGAATGTGGTTTTGGTGTGGATGCAACATATACTCCCCCTAATGAATACGAAGTCACCATCAATAATCTGCGGGATTCTTATAATGACAGAGCATATATCCGAAAAGCAATTTCTATTTATAAAGAGATTATCGATAAGTTAAAAGATGATGTAGAGAAAACAGAGCTATATATGCGTTTGGAGCAAGCTCATTGCCTGAATTATTACTCCGCATCTAAAGAAAGAATTTTGGAATTAGACGAGTATGTGCGCCCTTTGTACGAAAAAACACATAAACCAACCAAGCGTAAACGTATTGTAGATTTCAACCAAGGGATTGACTCTCGGCTCATCACTCCAGCCAATATGAAAAAACTGGCAGAAGTAAGCATCTATCCTCTGCGTATTGCATTTGATCATTGGAAACTGAGAGATATTTATGAGCAATCAGTACGTACTGCGGTAGGGAGTGGTATTAAGAATCTTTCAAACTATCTGCTATATAACTTTGAGGATAAACCGGAAGAGTTATATTATCGTTTGAGATTGAATGTGGATTTATGTGATGAATTAGGTGCAAACATCTATTCGTTCCCCATGAAATACCATCCAATAAACGATAAAGATTTTTTTAAGAATCGAGATTTTATCGGAGAGCATTGGAACAGAAAATTCATCCGTGCCGTCCAGGCTGTTCTTAACTCGACCAAAGGAAAGATTGGTCGAGGTACAGAATTCTTCGAAGAAGCATTTGGAAGAGATGTTGATGAGTTTATGAAAATCCTATGGATGCCGGAGACATTTATTATCTATCGGAGAATTTATGATGCTGACCTGAGAGCGAGAATGGCAAACCGATATACAACGGTGACAAAACATGATTGCGATTTAACAACCGAGTGGTGGGAGAAATTTTCAGCACTGCCCGAAGATAAGCTGCTTAAGGCGAAAAAAATCATTGCCCTCAACAAATTTAAAGATGGCGATTATGAATGCAACGACGAGGAAATTAACACAGTTTTGAACTACTATAAGATAACTCGTGACGATGCAGAAGCCAACTAATTCAAAAGGATAAGCGGAACAATGGCGGCAGAGGGATTCTTTGCCGCCGTTGTTTATTAAGCACGATTCATGTTGGCATTGCCCAAGGAATGTCGGGAAATACGATTATCCAAGATGATAGTGAGTGGTAGTTTATTGCTCTATGTACTGATGGAAAAGGAGCTAATTTGCTATATGTCAAGAAAGGAGTATGCAGATGACTGATTACAAACTTATGAAATTACTGAAGGATAAAAAGGTAGCCGATGCCTATCAGTATTTTGAGGCATGTGACTATAAACTGCATTTAGCGGAACTCAGCTATTCTGCGCTGGAAAAGGTAATTGCACAGTATCAAGCTAACGAAAAAAGCGTTGTAGAAAAGGTTTTTGAGGACGCACATAATACAGGAAAGGGCACATATAAAACACATAAGAATTCGGTAGATTATTTCGGTACGGAAGTTTCGCCAACAGTAATGATGGATAAACTGACAATGGAAATTATAAGCTTATTACATAATTTCTTCGATACATTTGCTCAGTGGTTGAATGCTTGTTTATTTGCTGAGGACTGCGTGCCGATGGAAAGAGTATCACTTACAAAAGTGATTAATAAATTGCCAGAGTTTTCAGAATACACGGGGCAATTCATTGCAGACGTGAGCGCTCTTCCAACGTCTGCTGATTATTTATATATTGCTGACTTTAACAATACGTTGAAGCATCGTCGTCAAATTTATGTAGAAAATAAATTTGATATTTTTTCAATTAAAGGTAGTGTATGTGTACCAGAGTTTTCTAAAGATGGTAGACCACATGTGAAAGAAGATGCATTGATTGTGTTGCGTAATAAAATAAATTATTGTGACACTTTACTCAATTCTTCTAAGGCATATGTAGAAGCACATTATGCACATGCAGATAATTTGCATGTGATGCACAGATATTATAATCCAATGACATACTTGTTCTTCGAGAGCAAAGAAGACTATGAGTCAATGAGATCTCCGAAAAATCATTACTATTACATCGAAGTTGATCCTTCATCAATCCTTGATGAATACCATTTTCTTTTGTGCTGCGACAGAATGGATGGTTATCAGGATGAAAGCATAGAACTTTTTAATTCGCCGTATCCAATTATTATGCTTAGAGAAATTGGTACACAGAATATTGTTGGTATTTTGAAACCGGTGGATGGAGAAAACAGGAGCATAAAGGAAGAGAGGGAACTTTCTTATAGAAAGTATTTCTCCGTACTTACGGGTTTTGAGCATGAGATGTTCGTTTCCATTTGCTCCGATGATACATTTCATTATTATCCTTACCTATCTGATATGACGGGCGGATACATGTCACATGATAGTGATCTGGAACATGATTTCACAAATGAGAATCCGATTGTTGAAGAACAGGTGGAATAACCTGTTCAGATGATCTGGCTCAGATACAGAATGAAAGAAGGTATTTTTAATGGATGAGAATCAACTGGGTAGAAATATTCAGCATTTACGAGTAATCCACAATGAGACATTAGATGAATTGGGAAGTGTTATTCACTGTGCGAAATCAACGGTTAAAGGCTATGAGAACGGAAGTAGAAAACCGGATTTACAAACACTTCAAGTGTTGGCTTCGCATTATAACAAGTCAGTAGATGAGCTGCTTTATGTGGATTTGACTGGGTTAGAAAGCATATCTATCGACATGAACTCACCGAGTCGTGCAACGGAATTGATGAAAATAATTTTGCCATTGTACAGTTCTGAAGATACTATGGGAAATGCCAACTTTAAAAATGGATATGAACTGTCGCAAAGATTATTAGCGGCCTTTTCCAGTGCTGAGGTTCTTCCCGGCAATATGATTGTTAGGATATTTGAGTCGTTTGCTATGGCTGCTGACGAGTCAGAGAACCCTGAAGCAGTAGCAAATCTTGTATGGAGTATTTTTGTATGGTGGTCACAAATATGCGATACAAACCAAATCATATCTTTACAGAATAAATTGCTGTCAAAAAAGCTGAGTTTTAAGGACTGGATGTCACTCAAGGATACCGAAGATGCATCTGTTGCAGAGAAAAGAGTCAGTTTCATTACCGATTTTGATGCGATAATTACCGATGCATTGAAAATCTTAAAATCTGAACAAGAATGGTCCGATCTTGCGGATTACTATATTGCGCTACGCTATGTAATGGGTATGGTTGATACTGATTTATCTACAGAAATGAATTCGGCTGTTGGTATGCAGATGATGCTGTCGTTCATGACACTGGGAAACCGTCACGCTTTTACATTCTGCAAAACCTGTCTCTCTGAAAGTTGATAGTTCTCGAAATGCGAACTCTGGTTTCTGATTTGTCTGCTATAATGTAAGTGCAAAGAAAACAGGAGGTAATCGCCATGAATGAAAAGCATATATTTGTCGATTGGATTAAGGCTCATAAGAATCAACTGCTCATCGCAGGAATTAGTGCCACAGCTATTATCGGAATTGTTATTGGTTTAAAAAATAAGGATGCTATCAGGGAACTGTGGGAGGTTCTTGAAAACAGCTTAAGCAAAACACCGGAAAAACTGCCTGAGTCCATTACTATAGTGCAGACAGCTCCACCGGTGATTGAAGAAGTGATTCCAGTCAGGCTGTACACTTCTCCACAGGAGCCTTTTGATGTTAGCCAACATATCAGAAACTTATCTGGTGGCAGACATCATTCTATTGAAAAAGCAGCTGAGGCTGTAGCGTTAGGGATTGACCTGTTGCCGCATCAGACACTCGTTGATACATACACAAAGTGTGCTGCGTAAAGAAAAACTATTACGAAATAATAAGGAGGATAAAATTATGCAGATGTGCCCGTTTTGTGACAAGGTTTACGACGAATCCGAGTATAGCAGATGTCCTTATTGCTCTGGTGAATTAGAAGACGACACTGGGGAGAGATACTTTAAGAATTGTCCTAATTGCGGTAGTATCATGTATTGGAATGACGAATGGGAATGTACCAACTGTGGTGAAATCATCGATTCTGACGAAGACGATAATGATGGAATTATCGAAGGTTAAGCATTAAGTAACAAAAAGTGCCTCGCTACCGGAAACAAATTCAGTGGTGAGGCGTTTCTACATTTATGAGATGATGCCCTTATTTTCAGATGATGCTTAAAAGGTGATGGGGATATCGATTGCGCTGTAGATGGGGGAAATCCACCAGTACGTGCCAATTTCCATTATTGAAATTGGTGAGTGTGCCCTGCAGTTTCTTAAAAGATTGGAGTAAGGCTTCAATGTCGGCTTGTTGTCGCTGTGCCTTTTAAAGCTGAGCAATTGCCCATTTTTAAGAGCTTATTTGTTAAAAATGGTGTCCTGATGATTACTTTCTTCGTGTGCTATTCAGCAAGCGTACAACAGCAATCCACAGAGCACAAAGACGTCACGCAGCGTCTTATAAGGATACAACTACCGGCTCCTAAGCGGATGTTATTAGTCCGGTTTCTATCGGCCATTCCCTAAAAGTGTGCATTTGCACAAAAATAGGGAATGGATATCACTTTGCGAATGGACGACCTCGGAAGTGTCGTAGGGACAAGTGTGCCCATTTTTACAATTGTTGAGCAATCGTAAAATTTACGACCGACTTTGCATGCATTTATGCACATAAATAATCAAAAAGATTGATAAAGAATTATTAAAAAACAACAGAATAATGATTGAGCGAAAGCATTCAACTTTAACGGTTGGGTGCTTTTTCTTTATGCCTGAAATGAAAATGGAATGGTAAATATCAGAAATTTACCGTTTTGTCAATAGCGCATTACGGTAGGTTACCCACCCTACAAGGTCATAAAAAACCAGCAAAAGAGTTGATAAAATGAAATTACTCTACAAAACTGGCAATAAAACTTCACAGTAGAAACAATTACAATTTTCTCAAAAGCTGAAACAAGCTAAATCCCTTAGGAACTAAGGGCGCACTTCTATACCGGTTATTCTATTCCGGTATGTGCGTTCTCCGAAGGTAGATGCTCCTGTGTCTGAACACATTCACATATTGCGGAATTATATTCCGGTCAAGAGTAAACTCTTGCGGCTGACGCCGATCTCTTTTTACATACCTTGCTATGGCAAGGATGAATAAAGACAAGGAGCAAAATAGAAATGGAAAACAGAGAAAAGACTCTGGAGCAGTTGGATGCTGCCCGTTTGAAGGTGCAGCAGTATGAACACAAAATTCAGCTTTTGGAAAATCGCAAGACGCATCTGGAGAAGAAAGCTGACCGTCAGCGTACCCATCATCTTTGCAACATGGGCGGTGCCATCCAAAGTATTTCCAAGGAAGCGGACTCCCTGACAAGAGTAGAATTCTACTCGCTGATGGAACATGTCTTTGCTTTGCCTGCGGTGCAGGAATTGGTGGCTGCGGCTATAGAGAACCACGAGATGGGAGGTGATAGCTGATGTCGTTATATCACTTCCACGTCACTCAGATTAAACGCAGTGAAGGGCGAACTGCTGTTGCCAGTGCTGCCTATCGTGCCGGAGAAAAGCTTCATAACCTCTGGGATGGTGAAACTCATGATTACACCAAGAAGGGCGGTGTCATTCTGGCAGAAATTATTTTACCGAAACACGCACCGCAAAGATTTTATGACAGATCTACACTATGGAATGAAGTGGAGCAGATAGAAAAGCATTACAAAGCACAGCTTGCCTACAGCTTCGACATGGCTCTGCAAAATGAGTTTTCCTTAGAGGAGAACATCGAACTGGCAAAAGAATTTGTTCAGAAATACTTTGTCTCTGATGGCATGATTTGCGATCTTGCGGTACATCAGCCCGACCGAGAAGCAGGCGGCATCCCCAATCCACACTTTCATGTTTTGGTTCCCATTCGTCCTCTGAATGACGATGGAACATGGGGAGCCAAGCAGCACCGAGTTTATCATTTGGACGATGATGGCAACCGCATCAAAAAAGAAAATGGCCAATGGGAGTTCGATGCCGTCCCAACCACAAATTGGGGCAAACCGGAAACGCTGGATCTATGGCGTGAATCCTGGGCAGATATGGTCAATGCCAGATTTGAAGAAAAGGGTCTGGACTGCCGCATCGATCATCGCTCTTATGTAGATCAGGGATTCGATTTGATTCCAACTGTCCATGAAGGTCCCCATGTTCGCAAAATGGAGAAGAAAGGCATTCGTACCGAAAAGGGTGAATTGAACCGCTGGATCAAAGCCACCAATCGTATGATTCGCAGTATGCGAGCTACCATTGCGGCGTTGAAAGAGTGGATTCAGGAAGCGAAAGAAATTCTGAAAGAACCGCAGGAAATTTATCTGGCGCAGCTGCTCAGCGAAGCGAACACCATGCGTAATCAGACAGCTATGACCTATGCAAGAGGAAAAACCAAAGCTAAGAAGAACAATCTGAAGCGTTTCATGGATGAGTGCAATTATCTGAAACAGCGAGGTGTACTGACACTTAGCGATTTTGAAAAGTATCTTTCTTCTGTTGACGAAAAAGTGGAAAGTAGAAAATCTTCTATGAATCAGAAACAGACACGCTTGAAGGAACTTCAGCAGTTGATGGAAGATGCAAAGACCTACACAGAATTGAAGCTGGTCTTTGATGAAATGAAAAAAGAAAAATACCGTTTTACCAAAGCAAAACAAAAATACAAGGCAGAACATGAAGGAGAGCTTCGCCGGTTCTACATGGTAAAACGAAAACTGAAGGAGAAAGGTATTGAAAAAGAACCTTTTCCTCTGAAAGCATGGCAGAGAGAATTTTCTGAACTGTCGGCACAGCGAGAAGCCGAATATCAGGAATACAAGCTCATGCAGAAGGATTTGACTATCCTGTATCAGATCAAGGGCGATGTAGATAAAGCGATGCGTGAAACCCATCCCGAAATGCTGCGTCCTGATAAAACCAAAGAAAAAGAAACCACATTGTAATCAGGAGGTGGAACATGGTTTATACGCAAGAACAGATTGACCGTGCCAATCAGATCAATTTGGAACAATTTTTGCGCTCGCAAGGTGAGCAGATAGTTAAAAGCGGAAATGAGTACAGATGGAAAAGGCATGACAGCCTTACCATTAAGGGAAACAAATGGTTCCGCCATAGCCAGAGCAAAGGTGGCTATCCGGTTGAATTTGTAATGGAATTCTTCGCTAAATCCTTCCCGGAAGCGGTGTTTCTGTTGATTGGAGAAGAACCGACAAACAATAGCACAGTAGCTGCACCTTCAGCAGATTTCAAACTCCCGCCGAGAAACAGATATGCCGAGAAAATGACTTCATATCTCAGCCAGAGAAAAATTCCGGACGAACTGATTCAGGAGTTCTATAAGGAAGGTTTGATTTATGAGGATGTAAATCGCCATAATATCGTATTTGTAGGAAAAGATGAAGCAGGGATCCCACGGTACGCCCATTGCAAAGGAACTGCAGATGCCTTTCGTATGGATGTGCTTGGTTCGGACAAGTCCCACAATTTCGCTTACCGCAGTGATGGGAAAAGCCTGTTCGTATTTGAAGCCCCGATTGATCTGATGTCCTTCATCGCTCTGTATCCGAAGGAGTGGAAAACACGCAATTACCTGTCGTTGGGTGGTGTGGGAGCGAAAGCGTTGGATGGTTTTCTTTCTGAACGCAAGGATATAGAAACCATTTATATCTGCACCGATTCTGACAAAGCCGGTAATGATGCAGCAAGCCGCTTGTTAAAGAGTATTCCCGAACACATGACAGTTATTCGCCTGATTCCCTGCGATAAAGACTGGAACGAAGTTTTGATGCACAAGGATGAGCTTACTCACAGCAAATATATTTATAAAACAGTTACGTTGCGGGAGAAGCCGGAAAAGAAAGCGGTTCCCATGATTCGTATGAGCGAGGTTCAGCAGACCGAGGTAGACTGGCTCTGGTATCCCTATATTCCTTTTGGGAAGCTGACCATCATTCAGGGAAACCCCGGTGAGGGTAAAACTTTCTTTGCTATGCAGCTTGCAGCGGCTTGTACTAACCGAAAGTTTCTGCCGCAGATGGACCCCTTTGAACCGTTCAATATGATTTTTCAGACTGCCGAGGACGGCCTGGGAGATACCGTAAAGCCAAGGCTGCTTTCTGCCGAAGCGAATTTGGAACGAGTGCTTGTGATTGACGATGCAGATAATCCGCTGACTTTGGCTGATGAACGCATCGAAAATGCGATCAGAGAAAACAATGCAAGGTTGGTTATCATTGACCCATTGCAAGCGTTCCTTGGAGCCAACGTAGATATGAACCGAGCAAATGAGGTTCGCCCCATCTTCCGCAGACTGGCAGAAGTAGCACAGGTCACAAACTGCGCCATTGTAATGATTGGTCATCTGAACAAGGCATCGGGAAGCCAAAGTACCTACCGTGGCCTTGGTTCTATCGACATCACCGCCGTTGTAAGAAGTCTGCTGTTCATCGGGAAGGTGAAAACAGACCCCACCACACGAGTGATTGTCCATGAGAAAAGCTCCCTGGCACCGCCGGGACAATCTCTGGCCTTCTCTTTGGGTGACGAGAAGGGATTCCGTTGGATTGGAGCCTATGACATCAGTGCAGAAGATCTGCTTGCTGGTGGCGAGGGAAGTAAAACGGAACTGAAGCAAGAACAGGCGGTAAAGCTGATAGAGGAGTTCTTGTCTGAGGGCAGAAAAGTCGCAATCGCAGAGATAAACAAAGAAGCAACTGAACGAGGAATTTCTGAGCGTACAGTACGTCTGGCAAGAAATTCTATGGGAGATAAAATCGCATGTAAGCGTCAGGGAAAAGACTGGTGGATCTGGTTCAAGTAATGAACCGTGAAACGGCATTTCCTGCGAAGTGGCAAAGGTTTTATAGATACCGCAGATTGCCACTTTGCCACTTGGATACAACGATTGGAGGTATTGCATGAAAGAAGTTCCGATTTGGGAAAAGGCAAATCTAACTTTAGAAGAAGCGGCAGCGTACTCTGGCATTGGAACCGGAAAGCTGCGTGAAATTACCAACGACAAGAACTGTAATTTTGTTCTCTGGGTTGGAAATAAGCGTCTGATTAAGAAACGCTTATTTGATAAATTCATCGAGCAGGTATTTTCGATCTAATATCTGCAGATTCATCATAGAAAAAGCCGTCCTGATGTGATACAATGTGGATGTCACATCGAGACTCCTTTTGAATGAAAGGAGATCGAAATTGAGCGAAAAAAGAAAAGATAACAAAGGCCGTATCCTGAAAACAGGAGAAAGTCAGAGAAAGGATCTGATCTATCAGTACAGGTACACTGATTTCCGTGGCAAAAGACAATGCGTTTACGCATCCACTTTGCAGGAGCTTCGCCAGAAAGAAAAAGAAATTCAGAAGCAGATTGATGATGGCATTGACTATGAAGCAGGACAGATTACGGTAATTGAGCTGTTGGAGAAGTACATCAGCCTGAAGAAGGGCGTGCGCTACAACACACAGGTTGGTTATAATTTTGTTTTGAATCTGGTCAAGAAAGAGGATTTTGGCTATTGCAAAATCAGCACCGTCAAGGTATCCGATGCCAAACAGTGGTTTGCAAAGCTGCAAAAGGACGGCAGAGGTTACAGTACCATTACCAGTGTACGAGGCGTGGTGAAGCCCGCCTTCCAGATGGCTTGCGATGAGGATGCTGTCAGGAAGAACCCATTCATCTTTAAGCTGACAGATGTTGTGGTGAACGATACGGTGCCGAGAGCTGCGCTTACCGAAGAGCAGTTGGCGATCTGGATGAAGTTCGTTGAGGGAGACAATACTTACCACAAATACTACGATGAGTTTGTGGTGCTTCTGGAAACCGGCATGAGAGTCAGCGAGTTCTGCGGTCTGACCAGAAAGGATCTGGACTTCAAGAATCGGAGAATCCGTGTGGATCACCAGTTGGTTCGTGAGCGTGGTGGTAAATACTACGTTGAGGAAACCAAGACAAGCAGTGGCTGCCGTTTTCTGCCGATGACCGATGCGGTGTATGACTCTCTGAAAAAGATATTGGAGCGTCGGCCAAAGGTCAAGACAGAACCTATGGTGGATGGCTACAGCGGATTTATCATGCTGGACAAGAATGGCAATCCCAAGGTCGCACTTCACATCGAGAACGAGATGCGTTGGGCGATGAAGAAGTACAAGAAGCTTCATCCCGAAAGCCCTCTGCCGCACATTACCCCTCATGTGTTTCGACACACTTTCTGCACGAACTATGCAAACGAAGGCATGGATATTAAGAACCTTCAGTACCTGATGGGTCACTCTGATGCGGGCGTGACACTCAATGTTTACACCCACGCAAGCTACGCACACGCTGCGGAACAGATGGCGAAAATTTCACAGTTTCGCCAGTCCCCTGAAATGAAAAAAGACAGGGATTTTGCTGTTGGATAAGCAGCAAATATGGCGGTAGTATCTTAAGTTTACTACACCATTTACTACACCACCAAGTGGTGTAGTTACATAGATTTATAGAGACTTATGAAAATTTGAAGAAAAACCGAAAGTCCGAAAATCCCAGTAAAATCAAGGGTTTGCAGACTTCTGGAGGAATATAGAGATTATGATAAAAGTGCTTTTCATCTGCCACGGCAATATCTGCCGTAGCCCGATGGCAGAGTATGTGATGAAAGACTTGGTGCGACAGTCGGGGCGGGAAGATGAGTTCGTGATTGCTTCCGCAGCAACCAGCCGGGAAGAACTGGGCAATCCGGTGTATCCACCGGCCCGACGCAAACTGGCGGAGCATGGCATCCGCTGCGATGGACATGCGGCCCGGCAGATGACCCGCAAGGATTATGAGGAGTTTGGTTACCTGATCGGAATGGACCGGATGAACCTGAGTAACATGGCCCGCATTTGCGGCGGCGACCCGGAAGGAAAGTGCTCGCTGCTGCTGGCGCACGCCGGGCAAAGCGGCGATGTGGCTGACCCGTGGTATACCGGTGATTTTGAAGCCACCTGGCAGGATGTCAACATTGGGTGCCGGGCATTGTTGAAAGAGTTAACGGAAAAAAAGTAAAATGAAAATAGCAGGCGCTTTATGTTGCACATGGATCCCCTGAGAAGAGGAAAAACAGCGATGATGCGCTTGCTGTTTTATTGCTTTATAGAGCGAATGTTTCGATAATTTAAATCGGCTGAGAAACGAACGGCTGACAAAAGGTCAGTACACGGATGCGGCAGATGATATGCGGCTAAAATGATTCTAAAACCAGAATAACATTAAAGAAAAAACCTCATTGCAAAAACATATTGCAATGCGCTTTTTGGCGCGCCCGAAGGGATTCGCCGAGCCGCGCCCTAGAAACGCCCCACTGGGGCGTTTCTGCCCCGCGGGACGCAAAGCGCGGGGCACGGGC
>UMKA01050706.1_pt1 | contig 38584 bp, 45 predicted proteins | sample 1966211 | NCBI WGS metagenome assembly UMKA01 (sample SAMEA4836165, study PRJEB28245) | human gut metagenome | biome: gut microbiome; material: fecal sample | place: Denmark | collected 2008
TTTTCTTTTGGGCTCATTTTTTCATATCTTATTTGACACTATCGGAGGTATTATAATATTCGAATACTAAATTAGCTTTTCAAATTCACTAACTGCAATATTTACTTTCTTCTCTAAAAAACACAAATATATTCTATCACAATTTTGTAGTTCCTTCCATAAAAAATAAACCGGCAATGTATCGCTTCACCGGTCTATCACATCATCATTATCTAAATTATTAGTACAATACAGCACCACCTTTGGCAATTCCCTGTCTTTTTTCGCGAAACAAATATATGTTACGCTCCAAAAGAGTCTTACTATAAATACTTTTTAATCACTCAACAAAATCGCCATCATCTTCTCCTGATGTTCTTTTATATCATCAAAGTTCCACTCTTCTCCAGAATCTCTCAAATTCTCATTATCCTTGCATTTCCGCATCATAATCATAAATTTAAGAGACGCAACGCTTATCGGTGCAATCTTGCGAGATTTATCTAAATAGCGTCCCACTTTCACGATCGGACTCCAGTTAGATCCTGCACTGTTAGCTTCACTGCCAATCATTGCAAAATTTCCAAAACAGTTAATCTTTGCATCGTCTAACTTACCATCTGTCTGGTCAACATTTGCTCGCGGAAAATAATGCTCTAGACTTCTTCTGGTTCGTGAAAAATAAAAATCATCAAATATATCTAATCCCAAATCCGTACATCCCAAGTTAACAAAGAATTGCCTTCTTTCAACAGAGTTTTCCTTTGTTTTTTCTCCACGGAGTTCGGTTGCATACTTATCCCAAAGCTTATAATCCATATAATTAAATACGAATAATGGAATTCCTTTCGTAATGCTTGTTCCATCACCATAAATATCTTCGAATGAATTGTTTTTTTCATTGCACTTACAATTAACATTGCCATTTACAAGAATAGCTTCATCAAAACTACCAGGTTTAGGTGTATTACGCTCATTTAAAGCATCCCGAACTAAGTAAATATCTTTCATATATTTCCGAGCTAACTGTTCTACAAATTTACAATAATCTTTCGCATTAAATTTTGCGTTCTTGAAGAGATACAGCAAGCAATAGAATAAATAGTTCTTCCTTTGTCTAGCAGTAAATGAAACCTCAAACATAGAAAGTAAATGAACCAAACGATCTTGTAATGGTTTATCTTCTTCAACTAAATTCTTGCTGGATCCGGTTTTTCCTTCTTTTTTCCATCTTTTTAGCAACCAAGGATTATTTCCTTCAACATCATCTTCATTTGAATGATGAACGATATAGTTGTCAAGAAAGTACTTAGCCTTCAGCAGATTGTAGGCGAATTTTTCCACCAGACTATCATCCAAAGCATCAAATTCTCGAATCAACTCTTTATCATCCAAATTAAATGCTATCGGATTAAAATCTTTTTCTTCTAAAATTCGAGTTATCTTTAAAACAATTAATAAGAAATTAGGAAAATCGATGATTGGTTGAAAAGTATCTGCTGACTCAGCTTTTTCTTTAGCCGCAGTTACTGCCTCTGCTTTCAGCAGCTTTTCTATAGAAGCCGCATTATCTTTTATTTCCTTATCCTCTAATATAATTTCTTCAAAATTATTGATTATAAAATTACTATGATCCTTACCAAAGATAAACTCATTATTCCATTTCTGCTGCACATATGTATTCATCATACTGCAGGCTTCCCAGATATAATTAAACTTCTGGCGATTAACTCTTGCTTTTGTTTTCTCTTCGTCTGTTGTCCCTGTTTGAAAAGTACTAATTAATCTAGCTTTTACAATTTCATGTTTTTCAAGCTGTTCCCCTCTTGAATTCATAATTTCAAAATAATGATTTAAATCGATATCTTTCGGAACCTTATAATGAATAATGCAAACCTTTTCTTTAAAAAATCTTATAAATTTTTCTTTTGTAATGCCTTTATCCGTTTCAAAGTGGAGTTCATCTATAGCAACCATTGCAAATTTATAGCCGTTAATAATTGCAAAATCCTTTTCTTCCACTTTTTCAAAATCGTCCATACCTTCAAGCGTTTTATTCGATTTCTTTCTTGCTCGATACGTCAGCTTGTTTTTAACCGTTTGTCCCAATACATGCATAACTATATTGATTGTAGTTAATCGTTGTTGTCCATCTATAACTTCAAATACACCGTCCCCTTTATGAAAAGATACAAGTGTACCTATATAATATTTAGATTGAGGATTCTTACAAAAAGCGTCATATACATCCTGTACTAATGCTGTAATTTCATCCTTTTCCCACGCATAATTTCTCTGGTAAATAGGAATTTCATATCTAATGTGATCTGCACCGTTACAAAGCATTTCTATTGTCACTTCACTTAATGGTAATTTACTCATTTGTCGAACCCCCCTTCCAAAAACCGTTATCTTTAAAATGATCTAAATAATTCAAATAAATTTCTTGTTCTTTGCTTCCGACATTCTCTCTCTTTGCAGCCACCTTATCATCCGGCAACATCTGCACCTTATCAGATAACGTATTTAATAACGTAATTGGTGAATCCGCCTCAGCTATTGTTTTATAAATGTTAAATGCATTCACAACATCTTTAGATGTATTTCCCATGATATAATTCTCGGCAATTTGCCATCCAACATTTTTATACTGGGCTCTCATTGAATATGCCCAAACAAACGCATATACAACAAACTGTTCTAACAATTCCAAATCCTTTTTTGAAGGCGTTACAGGGCAAAATCTATCTATATATAACAAAATCGATATGTCAAACATTTTTCTTGTAATACGATTACCTACACCATTTCTATATCTCGGAAGATCAAGAGTTTTAACAATATCATTATCGTTTATAAAGCACCCTTCATATTTATCATTATTTTTAATATCTGCCAGGATATCAAAGTAATGCTTTGCATATTCAAAAAATGGTTTGCCAGCAATAATTGTCGTATCCAATTGGAACGGCTTCAAATCAACCAATCCTGTAACAAATGGAATTGATGAATGATTCAAATAATTAGCATATGAATATGCTCCCTTATAAAATTTTGCATATGGATAATTGTCATTCTTTGTAACCCCTTTAAACATACCCATATTTTCTTCGTTAAGTGTATATGAGCGGTTTCCTTTAATCCATTCTTTAATACGATACAAGTATTCCTGAAAAAGATTTGCCAATTCCTTTTGATCCATGTCTTCCCACATTTTTACAATCTTCTCTGTTTCCTCTATATCGAGATTGTTCATTTCTCGAAGATGATATGCTTTTAGAAGGTCATGCGGGTATAGTTTTTTGCCACGAGCATTTTGGGAATCAAAGAATTGAAAAGCCTCTGAAATATCACCTGTAGAAACAACGATTAATTCACAATTATTTTTAATATAATCAAGTAAATCACTACGCTCTTTTTCATTTTTAATATTTTTTATACGTCGTTCGAGTCCCCTATAATTATTCAAAACATTGAATGCATTGTATTGATTATTGGATAAATCCTGCTTTAAAAATGCAATTTGGGTTTCTCCCATTGCCTTTAACAGCAGTGCAAATGTAATTGTTCTCTGTTGTCCATCAACTATGTTATATGTAGCTTTATCTTTCTCATCAACATGAAGAATAAGCGTACCCACACGATACACTTCCTTATTCTCGTTCTTTGCAAGAATAATATCATCTAATAACTGATTAGCATTTTTAGCTGTCCACTTGTACGGACGCTGATACTCAGGAATTACCAACTGGACATTCTCTATTGGTTTATTATTCTTGTCTTTTGTTATTCTATTTTTTAGGAGTAAATCTCCTATTGTTGTTATTGCTAATGTAAGTGGTTGTGTCATACTTCTCCGTCCCCTTTATCGTTTAGCTGTACCTCAATATTTTCAATCAAGATTCTAACTACTAGACAGTATAACATATTCCCCCACTTATTAACTACCGCCTTCAGAATATTATCCAATCCTTCTCCATGAACTTCATTGGATTCAAGCACAATCAAAAAAGATTCCGGATCTGCTTTCTTTACGGCTTGTTGTACATGGAACATTTCTTTGTTGCTGCACGCACACATAACTACTTGTTTTTCATTTCCGTTATATCCACCCTGACCTTTTAAAATAGTAGTTCCTCGTTGACAACATTCATCTATCACTTCGCAAATTTTGGTGCCATGTTCTGTAACGATTAATGCAAGTTTTCCCGCATTTATTCCGTACATTAATTTGTCTACTGCAACAGCAAAAATGAAATTTACAACCATTCCATAAATAATACCGTCAATATCACGGAATAAGATTCCCCCCACCAGAATAATTCCTACATCAGACCAAAATGCAATTTTCCCAAGAGATAAATGTGGTTTGATCGCTTTCACTGCCATAATAATAAAGTCTGAGCCACCAGTAGATGAGTTTTTGGAATAAATCAACGCATATCCGATTTCCGCCAAATACCCCTGTACAAAGAGCTGCTAATAATCGATCCCCTTCATATACTGGAAACAGTGGTGCTACGTAGTCAATCATCAAAGAAGAAAGTACCATACATCACAGCGAGCTAACAAAGAATTTCTTTCCGAGAAGTCGATAACAAATAATAGCCAACGGGATATTTAGTATAATAGTTGAAAGTCCAATCGGAACATTCAGCAACCGATATAAAATAATAGAAATACCCGAAAATCCTGTCATTGGAAATTTTGCCTGCACGGCAAAGTTATAAATTCCAGCCGCAATAAATATACTTCCGATAAATTCCCATGTTAATTGCGTGATAAGTTCTTTTGTTTTTTGCATAGAAACTTGATTTTTCATAATTCAAACTTATACCTCCATTTTATAAAAATTAACAGCTTTCATCTGTCAGCGAAGCATGCTGCCAAATACACAAAAAGAGCGAAAACGCATTATACAAAAATATAATACGCTTTCGCTATTCAAATATTAGAGTAACATTACTTTTTCCATTTTGTCAAGTACTGTTTCTGTAATCTCCCGTATTCAAAACTGAACATTCATCAAACTGGCATAATTTTTTACTTTCACTAAGATTACCTTTAAAGCAAACTCTGCTAATTTATGAATCTCTGTCACATCTGAACGAGTCTCAACAACAGACTTTCTATTTCCACTCTTTCCAAACTTCCGGCTGATATCCAACTGTTGCCTGTTTTCCATTCCTTACAATTGGCGTCAATAAAACTTTCTGATTCTCTAACACCTTCTCATCTTTATCTTCATCTGCAATGTACTGAATCATTGCCAGTGCATCTTTGTCCTTACATTTAGGATTTAGCATTTTTTCCAATCCGCCTACTGCCTGTTTGATACTATTATATTCGCCCTTACTAAGTCCCTTTTCTTTCATATCAACAAATTGATACTTAATATTTCGTTCCTTAAAATAGCGCATCGCTTTTTTTGTATCAAAGCATTTATTAGTTCCAAATATTTGAATATTCATAATTTCAATCCTCTCTTTTCTACAATAATTTATAAATGATAAAGATTACCAGAGCTAAAACCATACTTGTTAAAGTTCCCAATAAGTATTTATTTCTGGACTCTGACTCTTTAAGATCATCTGTTCTAGCCCAAGTTTTTATTGTAATAATAATTCTTTCCATAATTCCAATCATAGATCCAATATCAAATATACCCATCTCCTCGCTCTCTGGATATATATCTTGCAGCAATTTATTAATTAAAATTGAACAAGGCATCAACAGCATAAGACCGACAAACACTACTTTTAAGACTACATAATAATCGTCAATATAACAGCTGAATGTCACAAATCGAAGGAGCAGACATATCATTCCGATATGCAATGCCTGATCGGCCAAAAACACTAACGTTTGCTTATTCTTTCGATCAAAATAACAAGTTCCGGTATCAATCAATATATGTGTTACCCATAATACAGCAATCATAGCAGTTGCATATACAGCCCCCATAATAAAGTATAAAACAACAAACGGTGCTACGTATAACAGCGAATGCAGCATCAGATACTTCCAGTTTACCCATGAGTGTTTTCCACATTTCTTACATCCCCGCAAGCCGAGCTCTTTTTCGCATTTTTGCACCGTGCAACTTTTGTTGTCTGCATATAAAAATCACCTAACAAATGCAAAACTATCAAGAGTAAATAATTTACCATATATCCTCCCCAAGCAATTCAAATATCGCTTTAGCCATTGTTCTACTTTCTTTTATCTTTCCCGAAGAAATATATCTATCGATATTTTGACGTGTCGTATTCATAATTCGGGCAATCTCTGTCGCCATTCCAAATGCCCAGAATTCATCCATACAAAACGTTACTTCTTTATTCTCTTTCTTCATATAGTGCTCCCTGTTTTCAAAAGCAAAAGCATACTCTACGTTTAAGATCATATTTTCTCTATATTTGTCTTTCCCCTTATTTTTCTGCCCTTGTTCTATCAAAATCTGCCTGCTTTCCAATATGAATTCATAAAATTTTTTATCTTCTTCCCGATAGACAAGCGGTAACATAATATCTGCAACAAGTTCTATGAGCTGCGCAGTCTGTGATTGACTTGTTTTCACCTGCATATCTGAGGAACACAAAACATTTAAATATTTGTCATATAAAGATTTTGTATGAAAACATATCGCATTATTTTTTTGTTTGCCAATTGAAACAATTGCAGCCCTTGCCAGATAATATGCTTCTCCATCAAATGCAGCCGATGTCCATTCTTCCACATCATACTTTATTTCTCCATACCCTATTCCACATCTTATTTTAATTGGATAAATCAAAATCTGTAGTTTTCGAATATATACAAATGCCGATTGCAGATCTAAAAATAATCCTTGGAATTCATCTCCCGCACTAGATACCACTTCTTTTTTTATGCTATCGCGATATATACCATTTAGATAATCGATACAATTCATTAACATCTGTTGCACTTCATATCGCTCACTATATTTTCGTGATTCTATCACATCAAACATAACAGCAGCATATCTCATACAAATCACCCCTTTTTCTACGTAAATCATATCGCATTTACAGCACAAAAGCAACTGATTTTAATTGCTTTTTTAAATAGCAATCTTTTTTCATTGCTTTTTAAATTTGCAACTCTATTATAATGCTTTTACAGAATCAAAAAAGACAAATTCAAAACACACCACTCAAGTATATCTGAATCTGTCTCTTTCTTTTTCAAACTTTCACCACATAGACCTTCTAATTTTTTACAACAAATTCTGTCCCACTAACTGATAAACAAACTCATTCGCCGGTTCTTTCTTTATCTTCTCCGGTGTATCAAGCTGAACAATTTTCCCTTGATCCATCACAAGCACCCTGTCACCAAGTTTCATCGCTTCTCTGATATCATGCGTAATAAAAACAATCGTAATACCAAGTTTACGATGAAGTTTTAAAATTTCGTCCTGCATTGCCTGTTTGGTAATTTCGTCCAAAGCTCCAAAAGGCTCGTCCATCAGCATAATTCTTGCATTTGCTGCAAGAGCACGTGCAATCCCAACTCTTTGCTGCTGTCCTCCTGACAGTTCAGAAGGGTATCTTGAGAGCATCGATTGATCCAGCCCTACTGTCTCAATCAATCTGCACGCCAATTCATGATTTGTCTTTTTATCTTTCTTTCCACTAATTACCGGAACATACGTTATATTCTTTTCCACTGTCATATGAGGGAAAAGCCCCTTATTTTGAATCACATAGCCAATCTTTCTCCGAAGCTCAATGATGTTCTCTTCGCCAATATCTTTTCCACCAATATAAACTTTCCCTTTTTCCGGACAATTCAAACCATTGATCATTTTTAACATCGTAGTCTTTCCGCAGCCAGAACGTCCGATTACCGTTAAAAACTCACCTTCCGGAATAGAAATAGAAAAATCATCTAATACCGTATGCTCTCCAAAGCTTTTTGTTACATGTTCCAGTCTTATCATTTCCATAGTTCTACTCCTCGATCAGTCCTTTTTTGATAAGGAAATCTTTTGCAACAACCGCTTCATCTTTTCCATCTACTTCCACCTGATAATTCAATTCCGCCATCTCCTGATCAGATAAAATTCCGTTCATCAACATAAGCGTTTTCTCTAAATCAGGATATTTTTCTAATGTCTCTTCTCTTACAACTGTAGAACAAAAATAGTTCACTTGATATCCTTTGTCATCTTCAAGTACTACTATATTATCTTTAGAAATCTGAGCATCTGTCGTAAATCCATTCGTCACCTGAATGTCATCATTTTCCATTGCTTTATATTTCAATCCGATATCAATATCTTTTACATTTTTAAATTCCAATCCATACGTTTTGCACACACCCGGAAAACCATCTTCTCTTTCAATATAGTCCGGATTTCCTCCAAACACCAGATCTTTTGAAACTTTCGCAAGATCAGAACAGTTCTTTAACTGATATTTATCTGCAACCTTTTTGCTAACTGCAAGAGCATATGTGTTATTAAATCCGTAAAGTCCAAGCCATGTCATTTGAAACTTTTCCTGATATTCTTTCTGTAATTTTTCAAGAATTTCGTCATCTGACACCTCGCCTGCCTGATTTCCCAGTACCATTACCCAGCCACTTGAAGTATATTCCGGATACAGATCAAACTCACCTTTTTCCATTGCCGGATGAATATTACTCGTTCCTCCTCCAATTCCTTTTGTCACTTCAACTTTATAATCCGTTTTGTTTTCAATCAATTGCTTTAACATTTCCCCTAAAATATACTGCTCTGTCATCGGTTTAGTAGCAATTTTTATCGTTCCTGTTGTCCCCTTTCCTGTTTCTTTTTTTTCACTTCCACATCCTGCTGCCGAAACTGTCATCACTACAACTAACAGACATGCAGCCACTTTTTTTAATATTCTCATTTTACATTTTTCTCCTTCTTTTAATATATTTTTCTAATTGTCCAAGTAGTAAATCACTTAGCAAAGCAACTGCGGCAATCACAAGGCTTCCTCCAAAAGTCATCGCCGTGTCATACATCGTAATCCCGCGATAAATGGCAACTCCAAGCCCGCCTGCTCCAATAAACGATGCAATCGCTGCAACTGAAATAGTCATAACAACCATATTGCGAATCCCTGCAATAATCACATCCAGTGCAAGCGGAAGTTTAATTTTCACCATCAATTGAAACTTTGTGCTGCCCATTCCTTCTGCAGCGCTGATTATTTCGCTGCTCACACCTTTCATTCCTGCATAGGTGTTTCTTACCATCGGCATAATTCCATAGAGTGTCAGTGCAATCACTGCCGTAGTATTTCCAATCCCAAATAATGGTATCAGCATTCCTAAAAGTGAAATAGCCGGAATTGTATAAAATATATTGGCTATACCTAAAATTGGAGCTGCTGCCCATTCATGCTCGGAAATCCATATTCCCAAAAGCAATCCAATAATTCCAGCTAAACAAATAGCTGTCATAGACAAACCTATATGTTCTAAAATCAACTGGATAAACCATTCTTTTCGCTCTCCATAAAGTGAAAAGACCTCTTTTAAAAATTCCAATTCTTTTCTCCTTCTCTTAACTTCTTAATTCCTGTCTCTCATTCTTTTATAAAGACATGATACAGAACGAATGTTTTGTTGTCAATCTATTTTCGTTTCCTGCCCTTCATATTGTTTTACCAGTTCAATAAATCTTTCCATCTCCTGTGTTACCCATTTATTTCGACAGTATAACAACTGACTATACATCTCAACTGTAGGAATATCTGTCTGTATTTCTGATAAACGCTTTTTCCTCAATTCTTCTCTGACTGTAAATTCTGGCAAAAAAGAAAAACCCATTCCCTTTTTCAACAGATGGATAATCGTTTCTGTATTTCCAATTTCTAAAATCGGAAAAATTTCTAAATCTCGATCAGCTAATAATCTCTCAAGCTCATATCGATACGCAGCTCCCTGTTCGGTTAATAAAAATGGTTTTTCTACGAGTTCTTGAATCGTCATCTGTTCTTTCTCATATGTTCCCTCTTCAGTTAAAGTCACAAATAATATTCTTTCTTTTTTCTGCACTGCTTTTACCCATTCCGCACTGCATATCTTTCGATCTAGGGTAAATACAAAATCAATCGCATTACTTTTTGCCATTTCCATCAATTTTTCTGTTGTCCCAGATTTTATAACCGTTTTTACTTTCGGATATTGTTTGTGAAAAGAAAACAATAGTTCTGGAAGCAATGCTGTGCAAACAGATTCCACCCCTCCTATCCGAATTGTTCCGCTCACTTCTTTTTTATCTTTGGCAAACAAAGAAGCCCGACTTGTCACTCGCATAATTTCATTCGCATAAGAAGTAAATTCCGCACCTCTTTCTGTTAAATACACCCGTTTTCCAATCCTTTCAAACAGTGATATCCCAAGTTCTTTTTCCAATTGCTGTATTTGAATCGTCACAGCAGATTGAGAGTATCCCAATTGTTCTGCTGCCTTTGAAAAATTTTGTGTTGCTGCCACTTTTAAAAATGTATTGATATTTCTAAGTTCCATTCAATCCCTCAATTCTTTACATATCTATTCAAAGATAAATAAATATTTTTTATATATATAATGAAATTTATGAATTTAACAAATATATGAAAGTAGTATACAATAATCTCTCGTAAGCGTAAAGCTTTTGATTATATAAAATTACAGAAAGGAACGATACCTATGATTAACAGCGAAAATGTATTAAATAGTACGCAATTAGAAGAAGCAATTCAAAAATTTGTACATACTTTTTGTTTAGAAAAACACGATATACATTCCCAAAAAGTAACATGGCATACCGACGAAGGACAGGCAGAAAAAATCAAGCAAATCGGAATCCCGAAAGACGGACGCCCTGTAGATGATGTGATTACAGAAATGGTGAAAGAAGTTTACCGTTACCGAGGAGATGCTAACCACCCTCGCTTTTTCGGATTTGTTCCGGGGCCTGCCTCTTCCGTATCCTGGCTTGGAGATATTATGACCTCTGCATATAACATCCACGCCGGCGGAAGTAAATTGGCACCAACCGTCAATTGTATTGAGCAGGAAGTAATCCAATGGCTTTGTCACCAAGCCGGTTTTTGCGAAAATCCGGGTGGTGTGTTTGTCAGCGGAGGTTCTATGGCAAATATTACTGCTTTAACTGCCGCACGAGACAATAAATTAAATGAGGAGACACTGCATCTTGGTGTTGCGTATATCTCAGATCAAACACATAGTTCTGTTGCAAAAGGTCTTCGTATTATTGGAATTCCGAATACAAGGATTCGCAAAATCCCTACCAATTCCAATTTCCAATTAAAAACAGACCTTCTTGAATCCCAAATTCAAAAAGATCTCGAAAACGGTTTACTCCCTTTTGTCGTCATTGGAACAGCCGGAACAACAAACACCGGAAGCATTGATCCTTTGGAAAAAATCTCCCAAATTTGTTCCAAATACAATCTATGGTTCCATATTGACGGCGCCTATGGTGCTTCTGTCTTATTAAGTCCAAAATACCGCTATTTATTGAAAGGCACAGAACTTGCTGACAGTATGAGCTGGGACGCACACAAATGGCTGTTTCAAACATACGGCTGTGCAATGGTTCTTGTCAAAGACATCAAACACCTTTTTAACAGCTTTCATGTAAATCCGGAATATTTAAAAGACATCGAAGGCGATGCGGAACACATCAATCCATGGGATATTGGAATGGAACTCACCCGCCCTGCGCGCGGTTTAAAATTATGGCTGACTCTTCAGGTTTTAGGAACAGATTTAATTGGAAGTGCAATTGAACATGGTTTTGAACTTGCCACTTGGGCAGAAGAAGCTCTCCGTGAATTAGATCACTGGGAAATTGTCTCTAAGTCTCAGCTTGCTATGATAAATTTCCGTTATACTTCCGATGAAATAAGCGAAGAAGCTTTAGATTTGTTACACGAACGTATTTCTGAACGCATTCTCGCAAGCGGATATGCTGCCGTATTTACAACTGTCTTAAATGGGAAAAAAGTATTGCGAATCTGCGCACTCCATCCCGAAACGACTCGAGATGATATGCGCACAACGATTCACATGCTTGATACATTTGCCAGAGAAATCCTAGCAGATATGAAAAAACAAAACAGTTAAGTCTTAATCAATATATTTAAGCACACCACACAATGTGTCTGCTACGCCAACAACTCTTTTCTGGCTTTCCGCATCAGGTTCTGTCAAATCCGGTACCATTACCGTTTTACACCCGGCATCTGATGCGGACCGAATCCCATTCGGCGAATCTTCTACCGCCATACATTCTTCCGGACGATATCCGATTTTTTCACACGCGTAAAGATATACATCTGGAAACGGTTTTCCTCGTTCTACCATCGTCGCACAGATAATCGAATCAAACCAATCGTAAATTCCGATTTCTGTCAAATATTGTTTGGTCCGCTCTTCATCTGTCGCCGTTACAACTGCAAGCTGCAGTCCTTTTTCCTTGAGCTTTTGAAGTGTCTCTTTCACTTCCGGTTTTATCTCAATCCCATTCTTCTCAATATGGTCTTTCATCAATTTTTTTCTTCGTGCACGAATTGAAAAATAATCATATTCTTTTCCGTATTTTTCCTGAAACGCCACAGATGCGAACTTACTTGCAAAACTTCGAAATTGATAACAGTCTTCCATCGTCAAAGACAATCCTGCTTCTGCTGCCGCCTGCTGCCAGAACTGCGTCAAATATTTCTCTGTATCAATCAAAACTCCATCCATATCAAACAGCACTGCTTTTATCATTTTTTTCCTCCTCTTTTGTCAACATCTGAGACACCGTCCAGGCAGAAATCGGAACCGCCAAAAGACATGCGATTACCCCGACAAACATCATCGCCAGACCTTGAAATAAAAATTTAGAGTTTAGAACCATTTCTAAATTATATTTCCCCTGTTGTAAATACGCAAACATCATCATCGACTCCCCAAAATATGCAAACAGCAACGTATTAACGGTTGTTCCGATGATGTCTTTTCCAACTTGAAGTCCGGAATGAAAATATTCCCTCCGGTCAAGCCCGCTTTTATGCACAGACACTTCATAAACAGCCGAAGTCACAGAAAGCGCTGTATCCATCACAGCTCCCAATGCACTTAAAATAACAATGCCTGCCGCAATCTGCTGCATATGAATATCAATATCCATCGTATAATAGAGCTGAACATCTTCCTGTATCATTTGAATCTCGTTTAGTCCACCGCTTCCTGTTTTCCATACACCCAGATAAATACAGATGGATAAAGCAAACATAATCAAAGCAACCGACAACAATGCCGAACGAGTTTTCAAATTATTTCCATTCTGTTTCAGCAAAGTAATATAACTGATGCTGAGTGTCGCCGCAAAAATCACCCAAAACGGAGGCGCTCCATTTGCCAATAATATCACGGTAAACGCAAGTACAGCAATATTGCCGCACAGTGCAAGTACAGCCACCGCGCCTCGGTCTCCTCCGATTAAAATCAGGAAAAGGAACAATACAAGTGCAAGTACTCCTATCATTTTTCTCTCCCCTTTCTAATCTGCAGTTTGAACAAAGCGGAAGCAACTACGATTGAAATCGGTATCGCTGCCACAATTCCGATACTCTCAATCAAAAATCTTGAAATCTCAAACGGAATATACAATCTTACATTTATGAAAAACGCAACTTCGTTGTTCATGCGAATCAAAAAAGATGGAATCAAACCAGCTGCAAACGTAAATAGAAGAACACTGATCATAGTTCCCATGATATCGTATCCTACTTCCCTTCCGGAAAGATACAGTTTTTTTATAGAGATATCCGGCTTTTTCCGAATCAGTTCTCCCATTGCCGCCGACAATGTAACAGCAACGTCCATAATAGCACCAAGCCCCGCAAACAGAACTTCTGCGACAAACACATCTTCCGGATGCTCCGTACTTCCAAGATACTCCATCATGGAATAATCAAGCGCCGCGGTATGATTCATAGTAAATAGGAAAATTCCCATAATCAGCGCCAGAACACAAAGCGTCGATAATATAGCCGCCACTGTTTTTCTGTCCAGTCCGGTTAAAAAAAATATCGTGACCAGTGTAAACACAACCGCAAGCACATTGCAGACTCTTAAAATATCATATCCCCGCAAATACAACAAAAATCCGGCGCTATAAATCACCAGATTGACAATCATTGTAAAGATCGTTCGCAGCCCTTGCTTTTTCGTAATTCCAATAAGCAAGAATAAAATCACACCGAAAATTGCCGCCAGATACGTATCTCTCTTTAATGTTTTAATCGTGCCGGTTGCCTTCCCGCCATTTGAATTAAGCAGCACCTTGTCCCCTTTATGATACTTTTGTCCGGTAATCATCGAAGAGGTATATGTATTTTTCAATACGATATTCTGTCCTTTTTCTGTTCCATTTAGTATTCTGGCTTCCATAGTCTGTTTATAATAGAGTTCTTTTCCGCCCCGCACTGCCTTTCTAGATGCGGTCTGTTCTTCTTTCACATGCGTGATTTTTGCAATCGGTGTTTTATAAATCCACGCATCATTCGCAACAAACAACAATACCAAAATATACAAAAGAACTCCAAGGCACCACTTTTTCTTATAACAATTTTTCATAAATCGCTTTGGCAACCCCGCTTTCATCATTACTTGCCGTCACATATTTTGCAATCTTCTTGATTTCTTCATTGGCATTTCCCATCGCAATTGGATATCCGGCTCTCACCAGCATAGAATGATCATTCTCATTATCACCAATTGCCATCACTTCCTCCATGTGGATTCCCAAATATCTGCAAAGATGCTCCAGCGCTTTCCCTTTTTGTGCATCTTTCTGTGTAATTTCTATATAGCCACTGGTAGAAATCGCCAATTCCAGATTATCAAACGGCTCCAATTTATTTTTGATACTCTCTAATTTTTCTTTCTTTCCAGAAAATACTTGAATCTTCTCAATCGGCTTTCCGCTTTTTTTCACAAACCCACACAAATCTTTGATTGCCTCACGCATTTTAAAATCTCCGTGATATGCCAGCTTTCGATAAAGCGCCTGCACTTTGGAATTGTCATAACATTTCCCCTCCTGATGAATGGCAATCCCAAGTGCGTCTTGTTGACAAATTTTTAAAACATCACACGCTGTTTCATTGGAAATAAGTTTCCGGTATAAAACCTCTTTCTCTTTCCAGTCATAAACTTTTGCACCGTTTGACGTAATAATATACGAAAGTTCCTCCATTCCCCGCATATTTGCAGGCAGCCCTTCCAGACATCGTCCGGTTACCGGAACAACGTGGATTCCTTTCGCATACACCTCACGCAAAGCCTCTTTCGTTACCTTTGTCATTCTGTGTCTGCTATTTACAGCAGTCTCATCCATATCCACTGCAAGTAATTTAATCATTTTCATCAACCCTCTTATTTATTCAATTTTGCAGCTTTGCAGAATAATATAAAACCAATGACAAACAAAATCGTAATCATGGCAACTCCCGCATTCGCTGTGTTTGTAAGCTGAGCAATCACTCCCACGAGCGTCGTCCCAAGAAAAGACGCTCCTTTTCCGCAAATATCATAAATGCCGAAATACTCCCCTGCTTTTTCAGCCGGAATGATTTTTGCAAAGTAAGAACGTGACAATGCCTGAATTGCTCCTTGAAACATTCCTACCAAAACAGCAAGAAGCCAAAACTCCCACTGCTTATCCAATTGAATCGCAAACAATGCAATTCCCGTATACGCCAAAATACAAATTTTAATCAATAAATCAGTCGCATATTTCTTAGAACATTTTGCAAAAATAAGTGCAAACGGAAACGCTACAATCTGTGTAACTAAAAGTGCAAGCAGCAATCCGGTAGAATCAAGTCCCAACGCACTTCCATACGCAGTAGCCATCTCAATGATCGTGTACACCCCATCAATAAAGAAGAAAAAAGCAAGCAAGTATAAAAAGATATTTTTTTCTCTCTTAATATCTTTTAAAGTATGACCCAATCGCTGAAAACTGTCACGCACCGGATGCGCCGGCATCTGTGCAAAATTCACCTGTTCATAATTTTTCAGCAGCGGAATCGTCACGATAAACCACCATGCGGCATTTAAGAAAAAGGCAATCATCATAGCTGTCCCCATCGTAATTCCGATTTTATCGTACATCAGCACGAAGACAAGCGAAATAATAAACGGTACACAGCTTCCGATGTATCCCCACGCATATCCGTAAGAAGATACCACATCCATTCGGTCATGCTCTGTAACGTCAACCAGCATAGAATCATAAAAAATTAAACTTACATTATATCCGACTTTTGCAATGACAAAAACAGCTAAAAACACAACCCACGAAGTCGGAAATGCTAACGCCGCACAACCAATCACACCGACCATCATACTGATCGTAAACAGCGGCTTCTTATAATTCTTTGTATCTGCAATTGTTCCAAGAATCGGTCCAATCAATGCTACTATGATAGTTGCCGCGGAAGCCGCATATCCCCAATAAGCCAAAGAATTAACTTCTGATACGCCTGCAGTTCCGGTCAAATAATTAAAATAAATCGGTATGATCGTGGAAACAAGCAATACAAATGCAGAGTTTCCCACATCATAAAGAATCCAATACTTTTCCTTGTTCGTCAGCTTTTGTTTTTCCATACGCTCTTCCTTTTACTCAAATGTACGATCGAATCGCTCATCCAGTTCCTTTCCCATTTTCACACTCTCATCAAAACTTTGTATCATCTGAACCGCCACAGAAACAGCATTGTCAAATCGACGCAAAAGTCCTATATTACTCTCAACACATTTTTGATTGTCAATCCGCTGGTTCATAATTCCTTTCAGCGAAGCATACTTTCCGGTAAGCTTTAGCGCCGAATTAATTGCTGTCTGTTTAACTACTCCCGGCGCTGTGAAAAGGTGCTTTAAACCTTTTAAATAAAACAACGAATTTCGAATCTGCTTTTTATCAACTGCCGGATGAAATGGCGCAATTGCTTCCACCGTACTCCAATCTGTTGGAACAAGTTTTGCAATCGGATAAGCAAGTGGATCTTTGCTATCAATACGAAGCAGTTTCTTTTCAAACTCTTCTTCGATTTCCACATGTTCCACTCCCGTCTTTCGAATCATCTCATCTACATAGGAGTGGCTTTCGCTGTCTAAAATATAATGGCAGAGAAAACCTAAGAGATACGCATATTCTTTCGTCTCTCTCCCTTTTCTGCGCACGATTTCCAACGCTCGTAAAAAGAATGGGTATGCCGAAACCGCATGCATATCTGTTCCGTATTTTGAAACTTTATTATTCGTATATAAACGATAAAAGAAAAAAATATCCGGACCTTGAAGTCCAATCCGGAACTGCGGATAATGACTCCGAATAATTTCCTTAAGATCCCCCTCTGTCTGCTGCCAGACTTTTTTCCCGAATCGTTCGTGTGCATAAAATGCAGGCATATGATCACTCCTCACTTGTTTTTATTATAAAAGTATATCACTGAACAGTAAAACTTGTATATACCTTCTGTAAAAAAAGCGTAAGTGTCTTCACTTATTTTTTCGCGCCTGACGTCATTTTCCGCACATACCAATAATAATACGGGATAAGCGGAATCAATGCACTTACCCATGCAGCCGGATCGCAGATACAGATTCCGGTAAACTGAAGCGGTTCAAACAGTAAGAATACAGCAAGTCCCCTTGCAAGTAATTCAAACACACCTCCAAGCATCGGCACCAACCCATTTCCAATACCCTGAAGTGTATTTCGATATAAGAAAATAAGCCCAAGCGGGAAATAAAACCAAAGACTGATATGAAACATCTGCTCCGCAATCGCCCGAAGTTCCCCCGTTGGATCTGCCACAAATATCTTGACAAAAGAAGGCAGCCAGAAAAATGCCACGACCATAATGACAATACTGTAAACAGCAGTCACGCCAATACTGACATTCAATCCTTTTTTGATTCTGTCAACTTTTCCCGCTCCATAATTCTGTCCTGCATATGTAGCAAGCGCTGCTCCCAACGCCATATATACCTGCATTACAATATTCTGAATCTTACTTGTTGCAGAATAAGATGCAATGTACATAGAACCTAGCAGATTCAACGAAGACTGTACAATCATCGTTCCAATCGCTGTAATAGAAAACTGCAGTGCCATCGGAACTCCCATCGCCAAAAGTTTCAGAATACTCCGCAATGAAATCGCTCTCTCCTCTTTTCCGAAATGTACAATCTCATATTTTTTCCATACATAAACCAAACACAAAACACCAGATACTGCCTGAGATGCGACTGTCGCATAAGCAGCGCCTGATACTCCAAGCGGAATTATCGCCACCAAAAGAAAATCAAGCCCGATATTTAAAATAGAAGATAACACAAGAAAAACAAGCGGTGTCTTGCTGTCTCCCAAAGATCTTGCAATCGCAGCAAGCATGTTGTAAAGAATCGTTGCAGGAAGTCCCGCATAAATAATCGCAATATATTTCCATGTGTCTGCATAAATTTTTTCCGGTGTATTCATTGTCGTCAAGATCCAGCCATTCGCCAGCAGCAATCCTGTTGTCATAATAATTGCCAGTATTACACACAAATAAGTCGACATCGCCACATAATGTCTTAACCGTTTTTCATCTTTTGCACCATACGCCTGTGAAATCAAAATTCCAAAGCCACTCGTCATTCCGGTAATCCAGCCGACTACAAGAAAATTTAAAGAAGTGGTGCTTCCAACTGCCGCCAGCGCATCTACTCCTAAAAATCTTCCGACAATCATTGAATCTACAATATTATAAAAATTCTGAAATAGATTTCCGCATAAAACCGGAAACATAAAAGCCAGTATCAATTTTAAAGGTTTCCCTTCTGTCATATTTTTCGCCATCGTATTCCCCCTTTTTTCATATGTATTTCATTATATCGCTCTCTTTTCATTTTTTCTAGTACAAAATATGTAAAATGCCCTGAACTGCAGCGAGTTTTTCAGAGCATTTCCAACCTTATTGAAGAATCGGCTGGTACTGTTTCCCGTCCAATGCCGCTTCCGCCGCTTCACGCAGTAATTCGGTATGTGCAATCATCGAATTTGGCTTCTTTTCCGGATTATCCTGCCCAAACGGCACAAAATAAACGTGTTTCGCATTCAAGAGCAGACCGATATTTTTCATGTTCATACCAAGTGCATCGTTGGTAGATATAGATAACAGCAGTGGTTTTTCGCTTCGAAGATGCGCCTTTGCCGCCATCAATACCGGCGTATCGGTGATTCCATTTGCAAGTTTTGCAATCGTATTTCCTGTACATGGCAAAACAATCAAAAGATCCAAAAGACTTTTGGGCCCAATCGGCTCCGCTTCTGCAATTGTAAGCATTGGTGTTCTTCCGGTCAGAATCTCCGCTCTTCGCACAAACTCCTCTGCCTTTCCAAACCGGCTGTCAATCGTCTGAGCCGCCTCTGAAAAAATGGTCTGCACCTTTGCCCCCGCCTCCACCAGTTTCTGAAGTTCCTGAAATGCATTCTCATAAGTACAAAAGGAGCCACTCATGGCAACCCCTATCGTTTTTCCGGCCAATTCCATTATATCCCCTCCCTCAAATCTTCTATTGAGCAACAGACTCTCTCAATTTTTGAAAAATCGTATCCGCAATAATCCGGGCAGAAGTATACGGTGCATATTTTCCCGGAAGCCCCGGAAGTTTCACCGCCTGCACGCCCATTTTTCGTGCAGCCGCATAATCCACTCCGCCATCTCCGGAAGCAATATCCAAAATCCATGCACTCTTTCTCACATACGACAGTTGTTTTGCCGATAAAATCCTTTCCGGAATGGTATTAAAAATAATATCTGCTGTTTTCATTTCCTGCAAAAAACGATCTGTTTCTACAACATACATTCCATCAGCTCTGGCACAGGCGCAGGATGTTTGACTTTTCTCTACGACTCCGACTTCACATCGAATCCCTTTTAAATAAGAAGCAAGCGTTCTTCCGCAAACTCCGTATCCCAAGATCAGACATCTGCTCCCCCGAAGATTTTTAGGACTTCGTATCATCGCTTCTGCTATCATTCCCTCTGCTGTTGCAATACTGTTTTCCACTGCCAGACAACGGTCTTCCATCAAGTCAAAAACACGGACTTTCTGACTTTCCATTTGTTGCATGACCGTTCTTGGAATGCACCCCGCAAAAAAAATCTGTCCTTTCCGAAGGCAGGACAACATTTCCTTTCGCTCTTTTAATTCTGCCCCAGACATTCGATTTGGACTCAAAAAGGGAATCGGATACACTAATACCTCCGCTTCCTGTATCAGTTCTTTTACCGATGAAACATATTTTACATTTTCAATCTTCTCATCTTTACACAAACCATATGCCAATACACCATGCCCCTTTGAAGTCAAAATATCCGCAAGATACCACTGCCTCAAATCTCCTCCCACAACAGCAAACTGATATAAATCTGTTCTCAACGATCAAATTTCCTTTTTTCTTTATCATATGCACAAATTTCTTTATCGGTGTAAAAAGAATTTCCTCTAATAAAATAGAATGTAGTTTCCTACATCCTATTCTTTCTCACGCGCTTTTTCACGCTCCATATTCACTTTTTCTTCTTTCATTCTTCGGAAATAAGAACTCATCTCGTCCGCCATTCCGGACAAACGGTTCAGCAGTGTTGAAAAATCACACAACATCGGATCATTTTTAAAATACGGATAGACAATATCATGATCAATCTCACTCCAGCCCTCTTCAAACAGCGTTCTTCCCTGCACTTCCACATAATATCCTTTGTACTTAATAATGTAGTGAAGAGACCGGTAAATTCCTCCCGCTTTAATATCGATTAATCGTTCATCATAGATCTTACTGTCCCCTGAACGTTTATATACTTTCGGCCGCTCTGCAATATAATAATGTGCCGGATTTTCATCAAAATCCTCTAATCTGTTCTCCACATAGATATCCGGATTATTCTCAAACACCTTTGTAATATAATTATGAAAATAAATCCAATCCTCTCGATACAGAAAAAACACACGTATTCCGATTAAATCGGTAAAATATTTATAGTAGTTTTCATGATTCAAAAACGCAAATTTTTCCGGCGCTTCTCTTCGTTTCCGAATGACTTTTTCAATCAAATGCCCCGGCGCTTTCGTTCGATAACGATAAGAATGGATTCCCGCTTTTTCGATATCATACAGGTAATCATCTACAAAATCCTTTCCGATATCCCGCAAATCCCCCTCAATCTTCTGATAGCTCTCATAAATTTTTGCAAGTTCTTCCCATTCAATATCTGCTTCCCGAAAAGCTTCTTCTGTAATATTATATTCTTCCAAAAACCTCTTTTTATCCAGCATAATTACCCCTTACTTTTTTCACAATATCTCTGCTCTCATTATATCCTATCTGTTTCGATTTTACCAGCAAAAATGTCTGCACCATTCTTGGCACAGACATCTCTTTTAAATTCCCTTTTTATATAATACAAATGAATAAATGATAGGAGCAACCCCGATCACAACAATCACTCCAATCAAAATTGCAGTTTGATTCAAGAATATGTTGACAAGCATAATAGCGCCTGCTGCCATCCATAATCTTCCGGCAAACCGGTTTGTCCGATTCCAGTTTTCCGTACTGTTCAAAGTCCACGGTAGCTTGATTCCGACTGTATAATTTTGTCGATTCTTAGACATATAATTTCCCGTAACAAGAAAAATCGTACCAACCAAAACTCCCGAAATCATGCTGATATTAATTGACATTTTTAATGCATTTGCATAAATAGACAAAAACATAACCCACGAAACAATCGGTACAATCCAAAATACAACCGAAAGCATCTTTCCACCAATATTTTTTCTCTTCGGATCATTTAACGAAATTGTCACTGCTGCCAAGTGAAGTACTGTCAAAATAATTGGAATACCCAAAACAGTAAATGGCTTACTGCTCCACCCATTTGCGACATTGTCAAACGTAAAATGCGTTGCTATCGTATCCGGAAGCCGGTTCCATAAAAGCAATCCGATTACAATCGGAAGAACCGTCACTACACTTGTTAAAATAATTTTTCCTCTGTACTCTTTCACACTACACCTCTCCTTTCAAATCTGCCAACCAGAGCATAATGTCTTCCACTGCTGAAATATTCAACTCATAGTACACATAGTTTTTATACTTTGTCTCGCATATCAGATCTGCCTTTTTCAAAATTCCCAAATGATAAGAAATGGTTGCACCTGTCATATCAAAATGGCTGCCGATTTCTCCGGCGGATAATGTTCCTTTCTTCAACAACATTAAAATTTCTCGTCGAACAGGATCTGAAAGCGCTTTGAATGTTTCTGCAAAACTCATGACATCCCACCTTTCTTTCGTAAGCATTTAGAATTTTTTCTAAATAGCTTGCAAATACAATAACACCTTTTCTTTCTATTTGCAATAGGTATTTAGAAATTTTTCTAAATACTTTTTCTTGTTTTCTTTCTTGAAATCTCCTATAATTTATTTATATGCATCTTCAATGCAAAACAAAAGAGAAAGAGGAATACTTTATATGAGACGAAATCACACACCTTTTAATGGAAAACAATTTATTTTAAACAAAAACACCGGAGAAATCCATGATCTAGACCGTGAAACACCAGACTGCCATATCGACGAAATTAATCCGGAACATGTTTTTAGCTGTGACACCTATACAGAAGCAGTTCTTTTCGCGTCAATGCTTGCTGTAACTAGAAACGGTTGTCCACACTGTATGCCTGAACGAAACAGACACTAAGAAAGCGAGAAATGATATGAAACTTTCTTCCTTTATAAATTTTGCAAATTTTGGTATCAAAACTATCCTATTCAAGAAAAAAGAGCCTATCCTCGGCACGATTATCGTTACAGATAAATGTAATTTAAAATGCAACTTTCGACAATATCTGCTTTTATATGGCAATCAATCAAATAAACAAAAATACGGTGCAAGATGTTTGTATTGCCGCACGTGATACTAAAAATGTCCGTGCTGTTTCTTTTAACTTTCATACACCGTATCCTGATACAAAAGAATTGGCTCTTTCCAAAAAAGAAAAAGCTGACTGCTGTGAAGTCATTAAAAAAATGATGAAAGAAAACGTGCCCGTATTTAATTTGCAAAGTGCCTTTCCATATTTAATCAACAACAACTTTCCAACACCGTGCGACCAATGTGTTGTCATAGAGAACGGCAAACTTTCAACCTGCGGACGCTGTATCGATATTCCGGGACTTTGTGACGAATGTGGATATTTCTTTGTTGCAGAATACACTCTTTTGTTTAAAGGAACACCAAAAATTATTTTTGAAATGCTGAAAACTTATTTAAAATATATTTAGGAGTAATATGAAAACAATAACAAACCTCACCAGAATGTGGCTGACTCGGTCAACAAAACCATTTATCTTTCAAAATGAATATGATCAAAAGCTACCCTATTCTGACTGTAAAAATTTAGGACTATATGTACATATTGCATTTTGCAGGAGCATTTGCAATTTCTGCCCTTATTGCAAAACTCTGTATTCAGCAAAACTGTGTGACCGGTATATCGATTCTCTGCTCCATGAAATTCATCTTGTCGGAAGTCAACATATCGGCAGAAAAAAGGCTACCAGTTTATACTTTGGCGGCGGCACACCGGCTCTTGCAGTAGAACGAATCAAAGAAATCATTGATGCTGTTCAAGAACATTTTATCATCACGGAAGGAATTGGCGTCGAATTGCATCCTGATAATGTAACTCCGACAGTTTTACAGACTCTAAGAGATGCCGGAGTAACAAAAATCAGCATTGGAATCCAATCCTTCCAAATCAAACGTTTGATGATTTAAAATCTGATATCGACAAAGCATTTCAAAGCGGAGCGAATCATATAGCCATTTATCCGTTCATTGATTTTGCTTTTACGTCAAGTTCAGTAACATCAATGTCTAAAAAGGAAAAGCAACTACTTTTAAATGCTGTTACACATTACTGTTTAGACAAAGGATATATCCGCACTTCCATTTGGACATTCTCAAATGAGAAAAAAGCATCCTATTCTTCCATGACCAGAGATAATTTTTTAGGCTTTGGGTGCTCTGCCGCAACTTTATTAGATGACCAATTCAAAATCAACACATTTTCTGTAGAAGCTTATTGCGAAAGATGTAAAGAAAACAAACTTCCAACCTCATTAACGATTCGCTTTTCTTTGCGTCAACGAATGCTGTATTATTTATTTTGGACTGCCTACAGTACCAAAATAGATTCCAAAGATTTTGAAAACTTCTTTGGCGTATCACTGAAAAGTGTCTATGGGATTGAATTGAACTTGGCAAAGCTTTTAGGTTTTCTTACAGAAGAAAACGGTATTTACACGATGACTTTAAAAGGAGCCTTTTATTATCATTATTATGAAAATTTCTATACACTTTCTTATATTGAAAAAATGTGGGGAATTCTAAGAAAAGAAGCATTTCCTGAAAAAATAGAGCTATAATTAACTGAAAAGATATTGAAAAGCAAAGCAGGCAGAGTTTAGCACTCTGCCTGCTTTATCACTTTTTATTACATTTAAGAATCCCGTATTTCCGCGGTTTCTTAGAATTTTCCGCCTTCTGCTGCTTCCTGAATAGAAACTGCAACAGCTACTGTCATACCAACCATTGGGTTGTTACCAGCACCGATAAGTCCCATCATTTCTACGTGAGCAGGAACTGATGAAGAACCAGCGAACTGTGCATCTGAATGCATACGTCCCATAGTATCTGTCATACCATAAGAAGCTGGACCAGCAGCCATGTTATCTGGATGAAGTGTACGTCCTGTACCACCACCTGAAGCTACTGAGAAGTATTTTTTACCTTGTTCGATACATTCTTTTTTGTATGTACCAGCTACTGGATGTTGGAAACGTGTTGGGTTTGTTGAGTTACCTGTGATAGAAACATCAACACCTTCTTTGTGCATGATTGCAACACCTTCTGTTACATCGTTAGCGCCGTAGCAGTTAACTTTTGAACGAAGTCCGTCAGAGTATGCTTTTCTGAATACTTCTTTTACTTCTCCTGTGTAGTAATCCATCTCTGTCTCAACATATGTAAATCCATTGATTCTTGAGATGATCTGCGCAGCGTCTTTTCCAAGACCGTTTAAGATAACACGTAAAGGTTTTTTACGTACTTTGTTAGCTTTTTCAGCGATACCGATAGCACCTTCAGCTGCTGCGAATGATTCGTGACCTGCTAAGAATGCGAAACAATCTGTCTCTTCTTCTAATAACATTTTTCCTAAGTTACCATGTCCAAGACCTACTTTACGCTGGTCAGCAACAGAACCTGGGATACAGAAAGCCTGAAGACCTTCACCGATTGCTGCAGCAGCATCAGCAGCTCTTCTGCAGTCTTTTTTGATTGCGATTGCAGCACCTACGATGTATGCCCAGCAAGCGTTTTCAAAACAAATTGGCTGGATTCCTTTGATCTGATCGTAAACGTTCAGTCCAGCGTCTTTTGTGATTTTTTCAGCTTCTTCGATAGAAGCGATTCCATAGCTATTTAACACGCTATTGATTTTATCAATACGTCTTTCATATGATTCAAATAAAGCCATTTTTTACGTCCTCCTTCTCTTACTCTGCTCTTGGGTCAATAATCTTAACAGCGTCATCTACGCGGCCATATTGTCCTTTAGCTTTTTCCCAAGCTGTGTTAGGGTCATCACCTTTTTTGATGAAGTCTGTTAATTTTCCAAGACTTACGAATTGGTATCCGATGATCTCATTGTCTGCATCTAAAGCGATACCTGTTACATATCCTTCAGCCATCTCAAGGTAACGAGGACCTTTTGCTAATGTTCCGTACATTGTACCAACCTGTGAACGAAGTCCTTTTCCTAAATCTTCAAGACCTGCTCCTACCGGAAGTCCGTCTTCTGAGAACGCACTCTGTGTTCTACCATATACAATCTGTAAGAATAATTCTCTCATAGCTGTATTGATAGCGTCACATACTAAGTCTGTATTTAAAGCTTCCAAAATTGTTTTTCCTGGAAGAATCTCAGATGCCATAGCTGCTGAGTGTGTCATTCCTGAACATCCGATTGTCTCAACCAATGCTTCTTGAATGATACCATCTTTTACATTTAATGTTAATTTACAGGCTCCCTGCTGTGGTGCACACCAGCCCACACCGTGTGTTAAGCCTGAGATATCTTTTACTTCTTTTGCTTTTACCCATTTTGCTTCTTCTGGGATTGGAGCTGGTCCGTGATTAACGCCTTGAGCTACTGGACACATAGTTTGTACTTCATGTGAATAAATCATGATAAAACTCCTTTCAAATATGTATGATTTTTTCTCTATGGTGTTTGTTAGAACTTTAACGCCATATATATTCTTATTTTCTCACAAACTTCTCTTTTCGTCTATATTTTTTTTCATATTTTTTATAATTCGACATTATAAAACATTGTTTTTCTGTAAAAACACTTTCCTTGTTGAATATGACTATAAATTTTCCGCCAACAATTTCAGCGCCGCTTCCACAGCCGCATTTCTGTTTTCTTCTCTTGTTCCATGAAAACGACATTCTTTGACATGGGTCTCTGTGCCAATACAACATCCCACATAGATAAGACCAACCGGCTTTTCTTTTGTTCCGCCTCCCGGGCCCGCAATTCCGGTCGTGCTAAGTCCTATCTCTGCCTTCGCCGCCTTCGCCACTCCACGTGCCATCTCCTCGGCCGTCTGCCTGCTGACCGCTCCGTATCTTACGAGTGTCTCATGCGAAACCCCCAACAGGCGCTCTTTTGCCTCATTGGAATAGGTAATGTGTCCCTCGTTATACACAGACGATGCTCCCGGAACATTCAAAATTCTTCCTGCCAGAAGACCGCCCGTACAGGATTCTGCCGTTGTCACCGTATACTGCTTTTCCAATAATTTTTTTACAATTTCTTCTTCCAACATGATCTTCATCCTTCTTTTACATTCCACCCTGTGTCAATACCTGTTTATTCTTCACAATGTAATCCACAAGAGAGACCACTGTCAAAATCAGTCCAATCCATACAACGACAGTTGTAATTGTCTGCATAATCGGATTTTGAATATCCAATATCAAGAGAATGATCATCGCCATATGAGATACTGTTTTAAATTTCCCCCAATAGCTTGCGGCAATAACAATCCCATTATCAGATGCTACAAGTCGGAAACCACTGATGATAAACTCACGTGCAATGATGATCAAAACAATCCATGCCTGCAACTTTCCTGTCTCAATCAGGCAGATCATCGCAGAACATACCAGTAATTTATCCGCAAGCGGATCCATAAATTTTCCAAAATTCGTCACAAGATTATGCTTTCTGGCAATCTTTCCATCCAGCATATCTGTCAGGCTTGCAATACAGAACAGTGCAAGTGCAATATACTTTCCATTTCCTTCTGCCAAAGGTGTGATCATAAATACAACAAAAAATGGAATCATTAAAACTCTCAGTACCGTCAGCTTATTTGGTAAATTCATTATATAATCTCTCCCATCAAATCATATTCTAATGCGCCGGTGATTCTGACACGTGCGAAATCTCCCGACATTAATTCCTCTTCTGATTCTACAAAGATAAGCCCATCTACATTTGGAGCATCCTTGTAAGTTCTTCCTACATATGCATTTTCATCTGCCACTTTTCCTTCGATCATGACAAGCACTTCCCGCCCGATCATCTCTTCCGCAAGATCAAACGCGATCTCCTGCTGCAATTCCATCAGTTCTGCCTGACGATCTTCCTTGACGTCCTCTGGAATCTGATCCGGCATCTCAGCAGCCGGCGTATCTTCTTCCGGTGAATATGTAAACACACCAAGGCGGTCAAATTCCATCTCATCTACAAACTCCATCAATTCTTCGTGTTGTTCCTGTGTCTCTCCTGGGAAACCGGTAATCAATGTAGTACGGATTGCGATATCCGGTATTTCTTTTCGCAGTTTTCCAATAATTTCAACCAGCTGTTCTTTTGAAGTCCTTCTTCCCATTCGTTTTAAGATTCCATCACTTGCATGCTGAATCGGAAGATCCAGGTAGTTACAGATCTTATCCTCTTCTTTGATTACCTGAATCAATTCATCTGTAATCTCTTCCGGATAGCAGTATAAAATGCGGATCCAGCGTAATCCACTGATTTTACAAAGCTCTCTCAGCAACTTGTGCAATGATTTTTCACCATAGAGATCTTTTCCATAAAGTGTTGTCTCCTGTGCCACTAGAATAATCTCTTTTACTCCCTGTGCCACCAGATCTTCCGCCTCTTTCAGAAGCCGTTCGATCGGAACACTTCTAAAGTTTCCGCGGATTTTTGGAATGATACAATATGTACAGTGTTTATCACACCCTTCTGCAATCTTCAGATAAGCAAAATGTCCTCCTGTCGTCACAAGGCGCTTGCTCTCCACAAGCGGAAGCACATCAATGTCAGTCATCTCCACACTCGTGTGCCCTGCAAGTGCCTCGTCAATCGCTTCCACAATCTTATCGTAAGAAGTCGTTCCAAGCACTGCATCCACTTCCTCAATCTCATCGATGATCTCCTGCTTATATCGCTGTGCAAGACAACCTGTGACAATTAACGCCTTGCATGAACCGGCTTTCTTATATTCTGCCATCTCAAGAATCGTCTGGATGCTCTCCTCTTTTGCATCATGGATAAAGCAGCATGTATTAATGACAATCACATCTGCGATCTCTTCGCTGTCCACCATCTGGTGTCCTCTAGACGCCAACAGTCCAAGCATCACCTCCGTATCGACAAGGTTCTTATCACATCCTAGTGATACAAATAATATATTCATAGTCTCATTTCTCCTATATAGTTATTGAGGCAGATACTCCACTACGCATCCGCCTCATCATATCTTTTATCTATTCTTCTGTATCTTCTGCAATGATCTTAATCTTTCCATTATTCAATTCATCAATTGCAATCGAAAGTGGTTTCTCACCATGCTTTGTTGGTACTAAAGGTAATTCTCCGCCGATAATCTGTCTTGCTCTTTTTGAAGTTGCCAAAACAATCGAATAACGGCTGTTTACAATCTTAGTTGCCCCTTCCTCTACGTCTTGATTGACTACTTTCATCAAATCTGTGTAAGATGGATGTAACATGTATTATTCTCCTTTCAAATTCCCATTTAATTCTTCTTTTATCTGACACATAAAATCTCCATTGCGGAAACTTCTGCTGTGTTCACCCTCAATAATATTATGCATCTCCTGCACGCAGGTATCCAAATCATCGTTGATGATCAGATAGTCATACTCCTGCATTCCCTCAGCCTCTTCTGCTGCTCTTTGCATTCTGGATTCAATAACATCCATCGTCTCCGTTCCTCTTCCAATCAAACGCTCTCTCAAAATCGAAGCATTCGGTGGAGTTATAAACAACAACAGTGTCTGTGGAAATTTTTCTTTCACTTTCAAAGCACCCTGAATCTCAATCTCCAGAATCACATCTTTTCCGGCTGCAAGCTGTTCTTCCACATAGGCTTTTGGTGTGCCATAATAATTATTCACGTATCTAGCATACTCTATTAACTCATCTTGTGCAATCATTTTTTCAAATTCTTCTGTCGTTTTGAAAAAATATTCCCTTCCATCTGCTTCTCCTTCTCGCGGATTTCTTGTAGTTGCTGAGATAGATAATGCGTAATTATCATATTTTTCAAGCAGCGCTCGCATCACAGTCCCTTTCCCTGCTCCTGAAAATCCTGAGACTACGATCAAAATTCCTCTCTTTTTCATCCTTCTTATCCTTTCCCTTTATTCGATATTCTGAATCTGCTCTCTGATCTTTTCAATTCCTGTCTTCAGATCAATCGCATGATTCGATACTTCAATATCATTCGCCTTTGACAAGATCGTGTTCGCTTCACGGTTCATCTCCTGTGCAATAAAGTCCAGTTTTCGACCGATTCCCTCTCCCGCTTCTAATGTGGTTCTCATATGTTCAATGTGACTTCTCAGTCTGACCGTCTCCTCATCTGTGCAGATCTTGTCCGCAAACAGAATCACCTCGGCAGCCAGTCTGCTCTCATCCATCTGTACATCTTCCAAAAGTTCCTTCACTTTCAATTCCAGCTTCGCACGATATTCAGAAATGATCTCCGGTGAGCGCTCTTCGATTGCTCCAACTAATGCAAGCAATTCATCCAATTTCACATTAATGTCTTTTTTCAGATTCTCGCCTTCCACAATTCTTGTCTCCACAAATTGTGTAAACGCTCCTTCCAAGGCTTTCTTCAATCCGTTCCAAAGTTCTTCCTCATTCTCCGGCTGCTCTTCCATCGTAAGTACTTCCGGACAACGCGACAAGGTAGAAACACGAATATCATTCTCCAATGAAAATGTCTCTTCCATCTGCTTAAAATACTGCAGATACTCCTCAGCCAATGCAGCGTTATATTTTAATGCCGCCTGATTCTCTGACATGTCTTCATATGTAATAAAAATATCTACTTTCCCTCGCTGTGCATACTGCTTCAGCAGACTGCGGATGGAGGCATCAAAAAAATTCAATTTCTTCGGCATACGGATATTGACATCTAAGTATCTGTGGTTCACGCCCTTTAGCTCTACCGTAAATTTACGTTGTCCTTCAGACACCTCACATCTTCCAAAGCCTGTCATACTTTTCATCATATTGTTAACCTCTTTGCTTGTCTTTTTATGTTACATTTCATTATAAGTCATTTAAAAACAAACGTCAATTGAAACTCCCCTTCATTTCGTGTATACTAAATGTTACAGTTCACACATCAGACAGCTCATTTTCAAACTGACGTAACGTGAACAACTACTTTATATGAATACGAAAGGACGATTTTATACTATGGCTTTTGACGGAATTACAATTGCAAATATTGTATATGAATTAAAAGAATCTCTGCTTGATGGCAGAATCAATAAAATCGCACAGCCGGAGACCGACGAACTCCTTCTTACCATAAAGACACCAAAGGGACAAAAACGTCTTTCCATCTCCGCAAGTGCTTCTCTTCCTCTTATTTATCTGACGGAAACAAACAAGCCAAGTCCTATGACTGCACCGAATTTCTGTATGCTTTTGAGAAAACACATTAACAACGGACGAATCACTGCAATCTCCCAGCCAAAACTGGAACGAATCATTCAGTTCGAAATCGAACATTTAGATGAACTCGGAGATTTGTGCAAAAAATATTTGATTGTCGAAATTATGGGAAAGCACAGCAATATTATTTTCTGTACCGAAGACTACCGGATTATCGACAGCATCAAACATGTCTCCGCACAGATGAGTTCTGTCCGCGAAGTTCTTCCGGGAAGAGACTATTTTATTCCGGACACAATGCAGAAATCAAATCCGCTTGATATCTCATTTGCAGATTTTACAGATACTTTGTGTGCAAAGCCCATGCCGCTTGGCAAAGCAATCTACACAAGCTTTACCGGTATCAGCCCTGTTGTAGCAGAAGAAATCTGCTATATTGCCGGAATTGATTCTGAAATCACACCAAAAGAGCTGTCAGAAGATGTATTGATTCATTTATATAAACAATTTACTTTATTTTTTGATCCGGTAATCAAAGGTGATTTTCATCCGGTAATCTACTATGACGGTGCGGAACCAAAAGAATTCTGTGCACTGCCATTATCGCATTTTCCGATGTATGAGGCAAAAATATTCGACTCCATGTCAAATGTACTGGAGACTTATTATGCTTCCAAAAACACGTTGACCCGCATTCGCCAAAAATCGGTAGACCTTCGGAAAATTGTGCAGACCGCATTAGAACGAAACCGGAAAAAATATGATTTGCAGTCCAAACAACTCAAAGACACTCTGAACCGTGATAAATACCGCATATACGGAGAATTGATCAACACCTACGGCTACAATTTAGAGCCCGGTGCAAAACAACTGGATGCTTTGAACTACTATACAAATGAGATGGTGAAAATCCCACTTGATCCTACAAAGACACCTGGCGAAAATGCGCAAAAATATTTTGACAAGTATAATAAACAGAAACGAACTTTCGAGGTGCTTTCCTCTCTAATTCAGGAAACGCAGGAAGATATCACTTATCTTGAATCTGTCAGCAACGCACTTGACATTGCATTGAGTGAAGACGATCTGACTCAGATTAAAGAAGAATTAATCGGCGCCGGATATGTAAGGCGAAAATTCACAAAGAAAAAAGTAAAGATTACAAGTAAACCATTCCACTATATTTCCAGCGATGGCTATCATATGTATGTTGGAAAAAATAATCTGCAAAACGACGAACTGACTTTCCATTTCGCTGTTGGAAACGACTGGTGGTTCCACGCAAAAGGCTGTCCGGGATCTCATGTCATCGTGAAAACCAATGGCGAGGAGCTGCCAGACCGGACTTTTGAGGAAGCTGGAAAACTTGCGGCCTACTACTCTAAGAACCGCGGAAATGAAAAAGTAGAGATTGACTACATTGAGAAAAAACATGTCAAAAAACCGTCTGGTGGAAAACCTGGATTTGTCGTATATTACACCAACTATTCTCTGATGATCGATTCCGATATTTCCGGAATTCAACAGATTGATTAAAGCATTTAAAAGGGTGAAAGTCATTCGAAACTTTCACCCCTTTCTTTATTTTCCAAGAAGATAATCTATGAACTGCTGCGCTGTCCTGCCTGACAGACCGCCGTGACTTAACTCCCATTTATTGGCTTCTAGAAGAAGCTCTTCCTCCGGCATATTAATTTGATTTTTCTGAGCTAATGTCTTCACAATCTGCTGAAATTCTTTCTTACTTGGACCTCCAAAATAGATTGTCACTCCAAATCTTGCCACCAGTGATAATTTTTCCTGAACAGTATCGTTCGTATGCAATTCCTCATCTCGGTCAGACTTATCGCGAAATGTTTCCCTCACAAGATGCCGCCTGTTTGAAGTCGCATAGATTAAAATGTTATCCGGTTTCTTTTCCAATCCGCCCTCAATCACTGCTTTGAGATATTTATATTCAATTTCAAACTCCTCAAAAGACAGATCGTCCATATAGATAATGAACTTATAGTTTCTGTTTTTTATCTGAGCAATCACATCGTTTAAATCCTGAAACTGATGTTTATACACCTCAATCATTCGAAGTCCCTGATCATAATACTGATTCAATATTGCCTTGATTGAAGTAGACTTTCCTGTTCCTGCATCTCCGAACAGCAGGCAGTTATTCGCCTTTTTCCCTTTCACAAATGCCTCTGTATTCTCAATCAGTTTCTTTTTTGCAATTTCATATCCCACAAGGTCATCCAGATGTACATGGGCAATCTTCGTGATCGGGACAATATCTGCCCCAGCTTCTGTATGCTCGATACGAAATGCCTTGTGCAGCCCAAACTTACCCACTCCGAATTCTTTATAAAACTGTGTCATCGTACATTTGAATTCCTCTGCATTCTCACATGTTCCAAGCTTTTCGCTCAGCTCACAGATACGGTCTCGGATTCTTTTATTGAATACCTTCCCATGTCCTTTGACATTCTCATAATGCATCAGTACAGAAAGGCAGTTCACCCCCAGCGCCTTCTCTAAAATAGTAAAATCATATGCAAACAGCTCTCGGAAAATCTCAAAATCATGCAGCGTGATCGTGTTGATGCTTCCCTCAATTTCGCCTACAATCTCACACTCTGTACTGTATGCATTCTCGTCATTTACCAAAAGAAATGTCAGGTAATTATGCCAAAGGTTTCCTTCAAACCCATATCCCGCTGCCAGCTCCAGCAGTTCATTCACACATTCAAATAAAAGTCCTGCCATATCTTCTTTATTGTAATAGTCGCTGTCACAATTTTCCATTAAAAATGTCATATCACGCAAAAGCTCTTCATGTTCCATATGTTTGTACAGCATCAGTTCCTTTGTTCTCATTTTATACGCCTTCTTTCGATGAATAATTTCCTAAAATTTTCAAGCTTTTAGACTCCTCGCGCAACCCCCGGATCGCATTTTTCACAGCCCCATCTGCCATATTTCCTTCAAAATCCACAAAGAACCGATATTCCCAGGTACGTCCTTCCACCGGTCTTGACTCAATCTTTGTCATGCTCAGATTATTATAAATAAAATGAGATAACAGATGATACAGCGTTCCGCTTTCATGTGACACTTCAAAGCAAATACTGATCTTCGATGCATCCTTCAAAAAAATCTTTTGGTTTGTCACGATAATAAAACGCGTGGAATTATTATCATTATGATTGATCTTCTCCTCCAAAATTTCCAATCCATACAGACGCGCTGCATATTCGCTGCAAATTGCAGCCTTTCTCTGATCTTGATCTTCCAATACTTTTTTTGCGGCAACAGCAGTATTTGCCAAGCTGATCTGCTGCCAGTCTCTGTGTGCATCCAAAAATTTTGCACTCTGCATCAATGCCTGTGGATGAGAATATACACGTTCAATCTGGTCTAATGTCGTTCCCTTCACTCCTGATAATGTATGATTGATTGGGAGAACCACTTCTCCTACGATATAATTTTCAAATTCCACAAGCAGATCATACACCTCATTGACTGCACCCGCAGAAGAGTTCTCAATCGGAAGTACCGCAAAGTCGGCCGATCCCTCTTCGATTGCCTCCATCGCATCTCGAAAAGTCTGCACATGAAAACTATTGGTATCTTTTCCAAAATACATCTCCATCGCCGCCTGGCTATATGCTCCTTCCGTTCCCTGAAAGACAATTCTCGAATTCTCCCAATCTAATTTGTCCACGCCGATAAACGGCAGTCTTCCTAGCGCCCCCCGTTTTGTCAAAAGCTGATACTGCAGCTTGCGGCTTAAAGACATCAATTGTTCAAACAGTTCCTGCACTCCTTTTTTGTGAAACTCCTCCGTCACCTTTGCGGCAACTGCTGTCAGTTTTTCCCGCTCCCTTTGCTTGTCAAACACTTTATTGCCCGCACTGATCTTGATGTCTCCAATCTCCATACAGACATCCATTCTCTTTTTATATAATTTGATGATCTCATTATCAATTCCATCTAACTGTGCTCTTAACTCTTCTAAAGTCGCCATCCTTCTCTCCTCCTGCCCAAATTAAAAATTATTATAATACATTTTTCAGACAAAATCTATATTTGATAAATATAAGAGTTGAAAAAAAAATCTGTTTATTATATGATAATAAAAATAGATTTTCAAATAGGAGGATATTTTATATGAACGCAACAGAATGTATGAAAGGGCGAAGAAGTATTCGTAAGTACAAGAAAGGCTGTATTGACCATTCATTATTGGAATCTATTATCTCTACAGCATCTTATTCTCCTTCCTGGAAAAACACTCAGATTACTCGTTACATCGCAATTGAAGACACTTCTATTCTCAATAAAATTGCCGATGAATTCACCCCAGACTATAATTCGAATATTATCAGACAAGTTTCAACATTAATTGCTGTAACTTTTATCAAAGGGCGCTGCGGTTATGAGCGAGATGGTTCTTTTTCAACCAAAAAGGAAGACCGTTGGCAGATGTTCGATGTCGGTGCTGCCTGCCAGACATTTTGTCTTGCTGCACATGAAGCCGGTCTTGGCACTGTAATCATGGGAATCTGGGACGAAGATGCAATCACAGAATTGTTAGACATCCCGGAAGGACAGGAACTGGCTGCCTTGATTGCCATCGGTTATCCTGATGTTGCTCCCGAAGCTCCAAAGCGAAAATCTGTACAAGATTTATTAACTTATCGATAAACTAGGAGGTTACCATGAGACACTTAATGAGTCCATTAGACTTTACAGTCGAAGAATTAGATGAAATTTTGGATTTGGCAGACGATATTGAAGCCAATCCTGAAAAATATGCACACGCCTGCGACGGCAAAAAGCTTGCAACTTTATTCTACGAACCGAGCACTCGAACAAGACTTAGTCACGAAGCCGCAATGTTAAATTTGGGGGGAAGTATTTTAGGATTTTCTTCCGCGGATTCCAGTTCCGCCGCCAAGGGGGAGAGCGTATCTGACACAATCCGCATGATTTCCTGCTATGCAGACATCTGTGCGATGAGACATCCAAAGGAAGGTGCGCCTATGGTTGCCTGCAGACATTCTTCTATCCCTGTCATCAATGCCGGTGACGGCGGACATCAACATCCGACACAGACTTTAACCGATCTTTTGACAATCCGTTCTTTAAAAGGCAGACTTGACAATCTCACAATCGGTCTTTGCGGTGATTTGAAATTCGGACGTACGGTTCACTCTCTCATTCACGCACTGGTACGTTACCCGAATATCAAATTTGTTTTGATTTCACCGGAAGAGCTGCGTCTGCCAAGTTATATCCGCAAAGATGTGCTAGACAAACAAAACGTGCCTTACAAAGAGGTGGTTCGTATGGAAGAAGCGCTTCCGGAACTGGACCTGCTCTACATGACAAGGGTGCAAAAAGAACGTTTCTTTAACGAAGATGATTACGTTCGTATGAAAGATTTTTATATATTGGATGCGAAAAAGATGGAACTTGCACCAAAGGATATGCTTGTGCTTCATCCACTTCCACGTGTCAACGAGATTTCTGTCGAAGTAGACAAAGACCCACGTGCCGCTTATTTTAAACAGGTACAATACGGTGTGTATGTACGTATGGCACTCATACTCACTTTGCTGGAGATCAAAGTTTCATAATAATAATTAACCATAGAGAGAAAGGAAATATATCATGGTAAAAAATACATTGAATGTCAGTGGTATTTCCGAAGGCTTTGTACTTGACCATATTCAGGCCGGAAAAAGCATGGACATCTATCACTATTTGAGACTGGATAAATTAGATTGCTGCGTTGCAATCATCAAAAATGCAAAAAGCAATAAGATGGGAAAAAAAGACATTATGAAAATCGAATGTCCAATCGACGTAATCGATTTGGATATCCTCGGCTTTATTGATCACAATATCACAATAAACATCATTCAGGATGAAAAAATTGTTGAAAAAAAACGTTTGAAACTTCCAAAAGAAATCACAAACGTAATCAAATGCAAAAATCCTCGCTGCATCACTTCTATTGAACAGGAACTGGATCACGTGTTCGTGTTGACCGATCCTGAAAACGAAGTATACCGCTGCAAATATTGTGAAGAAAAGTATAGCAGATAATAAAGACAAGCATTATTTAAGGACTGGATGGCTAATTTGCCACCCAGTCCTTTGCTAAAAAATATTTTACATATTCGCTAAATTTTCTTTTTCCCCACAGTCCCCTCCTCTGTATAAACTACACACATTTTCAATCTCTGTTTCCGGCAATTGTTTTCCATGTTCTAACACTTTTCTGAAAAAATAATTCTTGAAAATCAATCGGTTGAAAACACCTTCTCTAATCATGTTGCGGTAGAAAGCAGGCATTTTCGGTACTTTTCCAACTTTAATCAATCCTGCTGCAACAACAAAAACTGTGACAATTGTTAAAAAAATCATGAAATACGTTGTCATAAAAAACGCCCCTTTCTGTTTACTTCTATTGTATCTTTATCCTACTCCTTCCAAATTTATCAGTCAATAGTTTGTTTAAATTTAATATTTCTGATTATAGTATGTGTAGCAACTTTTAATAATCGAGTAGGAGGCTAACCATTAGTTGATTAGCCGACCTCTCACACCACCGTGCGTACCGTTCGGTACACGGCGGTTCTTTAGTTTTCACACACTGTTAGATAATAGTCGAGCATGGATGTGTATCCTAGCTTGGCTATTATTGATTTTGTCATTACCGTATTTAACATCTCCGCCATTCTCCAGTAACCACTTCTGCTGTTAGCTAGTTTCATTGCTTTCCAATGTTCCAGTTTCAGTTTTCTCAGAATTCGATACCTCGTTCTCACTCTTTTCCATTGTTTCCAATAGACTGCTCGAATCCTACGCCTTGCCCATTCATCCATTGTTCTGAGAAGTCCTTTCATATCTGCAAGTCTAAAGTATTCCACCCATCCCCGCACATACTCCCGGTACCTCTTTTCCCGTACTGCATTGCTAATGCCTTTGTTCCTATCAGTAAGCTCTCTGATTTTATTTTTTCATCTTGTCTACTGATTTCTGATGTACTCTGAATCTGCATTTACCTCTGTATCTATAAAAGGTGTAGCCGAGATATTTAACTTTGCTGATGTGAGCCACTTCTGTTTTCTTCCTGTTTACCTTTAGGAAAAGTTTTCCTTCAATAAACGGTATGATGTTCTTCAAGGTTCTTTCTGCACTCTTTCTGCTCTTACAGAAAATCATACAATCATCTGCATAACGGACAAATCTATGTCCTCTACGTTCCAGTTCCTTGTCCAACTCATTTAGCATTATGTTGCTTAGCAACGGACTCAATGGTCCACCTTGTGGCATTCCAGTTTCTGTCCGCTCAAACTTTCCGTTTGCTACAACTCCAGCATTCAGATATTTGTGTATCAATGAAACCACTCTGCCGTCCTTGATGGTTCGTGACAACACCTCGATTAAC
>UMKA01005703.1_pt1 | contig 36888 bp, 27 predicted proteins | sample 1966211 | NCBI WGS metagenome assembly UMKA01 (sample SAMEA4836165, study PRJEB28245) | human gut metagenome | biome: gut microbiome; material: fecal sample | place: Denmark | collected 2008
CCCCATCCGCTTCTATATAGTTTTCTATAAGCGATGGATCATATATCCACTTCATTAATGTTGATTTTCCGTTCCCTTCTTCTCCAATGATAACTGCTTTATCTCCATCATTTAGCACAAGGTTGAAATCATCAAGAATTACTCTCAGGTCTTTTTTATGTGTTAAATTTAATTTCTTTATCTGTAACATAAAGTTCCTCCTTTTCGAAACACGAGTCAATTATTTTTGTACACACAAAAACGAGCCTTTTTTGCATACGCAAAAATAGACTCGCCAAATAGACCTTTATTCCTTTCCCTAAGGAAAAGCAAAGGAAATGCCTCTTGCGATAATCCAACTTAAGCGTACACAAAAATAAACCTATTTTCTACAGGCTCAATAACTATATGTGTCTTACTTAAATTAAATTATCTATTAATCATTTCCTCACCTTACACGAAATGTGCCATCCTTTTTTCTAATGATAATACTATCATACTGTATTTATTGTGTCAACACATTCCACCTTATAGAAGCGCAAATTCAAATTTTCATGTGTTCGACAAACTGGAAGTTATACTTCTACTATCACAGACGTACCTTTTGATTTATCTCCATTCAGCCACTGCCACTCTTCATGTAATTCCATTTTACCATCTTCCAAAAACACGGGGGTACTATTGCATTTTCCTAACCTAAATTGATTGGATTCGTTAAGATGTTGATATGTAAATGCCAATTTCCCATTATTATCCGCCGTTCCAATGAGAAATCCTTGTTTAATCTTACCACCAAAATACTCAGCCCATATGGTATTTCCTTTTTGGTGATAATGAAACACTGTTTGTCCATCAACTTCTCCATTTTCAGTATTCCTCTTTGGAACAAAGCTCTTTGCATCATAATAAATCTTACGGTTCTTATAATTACTATTTTTCTTCATCAAATCATAGCAAAGCACATCTCCATTTTCAGCAACAATCTTATGTGCTTCAACGGCTACATATCCTCTTTTCAGATAGGTGCTTTTTGCAGGTAAGGAGGAATCCAAATATATTTCCGTATACTCCTCTGCAATCATTTTCTCCGCAAAATCTAGGAGTTGTCTACCAAATCCTTTATGTTGATATTTAGGCAACACAAATAATCTGCATATTTCATTTTCTTTAATTGTTACTGTACCGATTACTTCTTCTCCGTCCAATATCAAAAAAACAATTCCTGCTAGAATATCTTTCATAATATTTTCATCGTTATGATGAGCGAGAAAGAAATCGACCACACCCCTTGCATAATAATGGGGATAAACTTCCGAAATCGTTTTATGTGTGATTCGTTTTATAGTATCAAATTTTTCAAGTTGTGCCTTTATTATTTGCATTCTTCTCCTCCACAAATTTCGATTTGTTTAAATCAAAAAATTGTAATTTTCTCAAATTATCCTACTTATATATTATATCGTACTTTCCATTATTCTTCATCACTTATTTCAACTATATATGTATCAAAAGCAAGGTTGAACATATGCCTCCCCATTTTGCAACCTTGCCTTTTCATTCCATTTTCAGCTTAATCTCTGTAACCATCAAAGCCATTTTATTGACATTGCAATACATTAAAAGAATACAGCCTTACCCCTCACACAACTTGCACCCGCAGCACTTTACTTCATCCACCTTAAACACCTGCTTACAAGTATTCCTACATGTAAGGCATCTGGTGCAGCAAACCGCCACACCAGACGTGTTTTCGATAAATATAAAGTCTGGGGAAGGTGTTTTCTTATCTTCCTTTTCCTTCATTTTTTACCTCTACTGCCTTTCCTGCAATTCTGTCAGCCTTATCCTTAGACTGCATCATCGCATTATGATTTTCCATATACTTATCAAATGCATCTGCTCCATATACCGCTTTATCCTCCGCTACCATAGGCATTACTACTGCCTCCTTGGTACTTTCGATTTTGCTCTCCAGCCTGTCATAGAGCTTAAGCATATTGTTGAGTTCTACTTCTTTATGGAGCAAATCAACCTTTACTATAGCTCGGTCAATTCTTTTCTCCATAGACTCCAAAATACTCTGCTTTGCCTGCCAAGGCTTTTTGAATAAATCAGACATTTTTATCCTTTGGTCTATCTTTGAATAATCCTTTGCCTTTTTACCAAATAGCTCTCGAAAAGTATTCTTGAATATATGCGAAGCCTCGCTCATTCCCACTGCAAATGCATCTATCTTATCAAGTGCATGTGCAACATCTTCCTGAGCTTCCTTTACCTTTACTCTCATATTCACAAGTCGATCTTTTACATCAAACACCTCATAAATCTTATTTAATGCCGACCTGCCTTTTTTCTTAAAATCAGAAATAATATCCGAAGCCTTAGACCTGATGCTTTTTTTCACGATAAAGAACTCTGTCTTTATCTGTTCGAAAGTATTTGATACCTTTGTCTGTGTCTTTGAAAGCTGGGCTTTTAACTTATTAACCAGCTTATCATTTTCCATTTGTTTTAACTGTTGCTGCATATTGTCTAACTCAACCTGCATTTCAGATATCTTATCCTGCAACCCGTCAATATAATTGCATATTTCAAAAGTATCATTGGCTTCACGCTTCATATTGTTTTCTCTTAAGAGAGTGATGAGTTCTTGCATAACCTCATCATTTATCATCGTGCTTTCCATAAGTTTTCCTTTCCGCAAAATAGGAGCGCTACCCTGCGCCCCTACCTCACTGGTGTTATAATTTTTCATATTATCTGAATGGTGTTGGTGATGAGTCCATCTGAATAAACTCATTTTCATAAGTCTTTGGCTTTTGGCTCCTATCATTACCATTCTGAACCTTTTCCGCTGCTTCCTGCTTCTGCTTATCAAGTGCCTCATTGTATGCTCTCTCAATCTCAGCATAGAGTTTTTCCCTAAACTCCTTTGTTACCGGATAGCATACATCCTGATATACTGCTCTGCCCTGTTCATCAACCTGCTTGGTTTTATATGATGGCATTGCAATAAATACCTTTTCCTTGCCCTGTAACAGATTTACATTGTTGACGATAAAGCTGTCCTCAAAATAAATCCTTGCAAGTCCCCTGATGTTGCTATTTTCTCTGGTAAAAGGTGTTACCGTAACAGAAAACTCAGGAGCCGCAATACTTCCCTTATCCTCTTCCATATCCCTGTTTTCATTAGCTACAACCTTGCTGTACTCCTCAAGGATATTGGTATATAACTCCTCACGAAACTCTGCTGTGATAGGATTACACACGTCCTTATAAATGCTGCCTCCGTTGGCATCTTTCTCATTACTCTTGTATCTTGGCATAGATACAAATAATTCACCCTTATCCCTATTCTCAAGAATAGCAATATTGGTAATCTTAAATGAATCACCAAATACTACCGTTGCGAAACCTTTAAGAGAACTGTCCTGTTCTCCCTTTGTCTTTACTTCATTAACCTTAATTGAATACTTCATAATAAAATCCTCCATTTTTCTTTTCTTAATTTTCTACAATAAGCTCACACCACAACTGCTCCAGTATTTCCATATCGAGCCTTCCATTTAACCAATTAGCAAGTGTCATAGCAAAGCTATCTTGTGCGTAATATAGCCACTCTGACTCTGTTACATTTCCTTCATAGATTACTGTTACATCAAAATCCGGCATGAATATCTTTTCTTCCTCATCCCATATACACACAGTACCCTGTCTTAAACTTATATTCAGGTCCGGTATATATACCCACCACCCACTTAAGACAAGCTCCATATTGTCATCAACCTCTGCCACTGTATAATCAGTAACAAGCTCCATTTCAGATACCTTGTCCTCTGCTTCAAATAATCGAAAACGCATACTCTCACCTCCCTTAAACGCAAAGAGCCAAAGTATCTCTATTCTGGCTCTCTTAACAATCTTATCTTCTTATTCCACCTGCCACATAATCAGGTTTCTTTTCCGCAACGCTTTCAGCCACCTTACTTGCATTACCACCTATATCATCGCTATAGGAATTTTCTTTTATTTCAGATTCCTCTAATGAAGAATCTTTATCCTTGCTTCCAAGGTCAGCATCAATCACTTCCTTGTTTTCAATGTCTAACTGAGCATTTAACTCACATTGTCTTGCAAGCTTTTCTCTGTACTCATCTTCATAAGAAAATGGCTTTTCATACTCAAGCTTTGACTGCGCTAAGTCAGCCTCATACTGCTCTATTTTCTTTTCCAAGAAGTCCACATTTTCTTCCAGTCCGTTGAAAAGATTTTCAATCTTTATCATAGAACCTACAGGACTTGTGGACAGCTCTGCTTTATACTCTGACTTGCCCTTAAGAACTATATAGTTAAATCCCATAAAATTCTTTTCTACCAAAAGCTCAAACCCTTTAAACGAACCTATGGCAGTTGTCTCGCCTGTCTTGCATTTACTGATAACAGAAAGAGCCTGTGTACCTGCCTCAACCCTTTCGGTGAATGTCACTCCTTGAATCTTTATGGCAAACTCCGGATTTACAATCAGTTCATCATCCCTGTGTCTTACATCTTCCTTTACGCACTCTAACTTTTCCTTAGCAGCCTTAATAAGCTTCGGAAAGCGAATCATAAAGTTGTCCTGCAGCGTATATCTTTGATTGTCATACGATGCTTTTAAGAGCTTTAGTCGTTGCACATCGTTGTCTACTTCCATCTTTTCCTTGATTAATGGATTACCTGTAGCAACTGCCTTAATTTCAGCATAAGAAAGTGTAGCCTCATCAATATCCTCACAACTTCTGCCTACAGCCTTACTTGTCATTACCTGACTTATGAATCGCTGCTTATTCTCCACAATAGACCAGTTATAGGCATCAAAGGTTGACTTAGTTACATAACGATAAACTGCAATCTCATCATTTTCATTACCCTGTCTTATTCCTCGACCTTCTCTTTGCTCTATGCTTGAAGGCTTCCAAGGACAATCCACATGATGAAGTGCTATAAGGTGAGTCTGAACATTTACACCGGTGCCGCACTTATCAGTTGAGCCAATCATTATCTTTTTCTTACCCGTTCTCATATCCTTAAACAGTGCCTCTCTTTGTGCGTCAGTCTTGGCATCGTGAACAAATGCTATCTCTTCCGCCGGTATCCCATAAGCTATAAGCTGCTCTTTAAGATAATCATAAACAGTGAAGTCCTTGCCAGCTCCCGGTGTACCAATATCTGAAAAAATAAGCTGACAGCCTATCAGACCATCAGCTTTCGCTTTACTGTATTCATTCCATACATTCTCAGCCACTTTATTAAGTTTTCCATCCGAATTATTAGGTGCGTCCCTATCAAGAAGTCTTGCATCCGTTCCTAGAAGCCTTGCTTCATGGGTAATCTTTAGAAAATTATCCTCGCTTGGATCAACACCGCCACCTCTGATTCGTTCAGCCCTTGCAACAAAGTTTTCCATTACCTGCTTAACATACCAGTCAGGCTCCGATTCCACGATTATAGGCTTTCCGCCTTTAAGCTTTGGCACATCAAGGTCTAACATATCCGAAGTCTGAATATCTGCTACATCCTTAAAGATGTTCATAAGCTCCGGTAGGTTAGTAAACTTATTAAACCTGCTTTTAAATCTGAATCCACTGCCTTCTACCGTAAGCTCTAGGGCTGTGGTTATCTCTCCAAAGTTTGCTGCCCACGAATCAAAGTGGTATATCCCCATCTGCTCTAATGCCTGTTTTTGCAAATATAACTGCATTACATACATCTCACACATGGTATTGGAAATCGGTGTACCTGTGGCAAATACAATACCTCTGCCTCCGTTAAGCTCTGTGATATACTGACATTTAAGCTGCATATCCGTAGCTTTTTTTGCACCGGTTCCACTGATACCTGACACATTATTAATCTTTGAAAATATGGATAGGTTCTTGAAATTATGAGCCTCGTCAACCATTATGGAATCAATACCCAACTCCTCAAATGTGATTAAATCATCCTTTGCACTCTCATCGGTAAGTTCCTTTAACTGTTGCTCTAACTTCTTTTTCTGACTTTCCATCTGCTTTACAGTCCAACGCTCACCATTTTTATCCTTTATATCCTCTATAGCCATAGTGATTTCTTCTATCTGGTCATTTATCATTCGCTGCTTTCGCTCTGATGATATTGGAATCTTTTCAAACTGCGAGTGAGACATAATAATGCAGTCGTAATCACCTGTTGCAATTCTTGCTATAAACTTCTGTCTCCTGCTTTTTTCAAAGTCTCTTTCCGTAGCAACAAGTATATTTGCTGACGGATAAAGACGAAGAAACTCTGATGCAGTCTGTCCTATGAGTGGCTTAGGAACTACCATAACAGTCTTATTGGCAAGTCCTAATCTTTTCTGCTCCATACAGGCTGCCATCATTTCAAATGATTTACCGGCGCCTACACAGTGAGCTAAAAGAGTGTTTCCACCAAGCAAGATTCTTGCTATGGCATTTTTCTGATGAGGCTTTAATTCAATTCCCGGATTCATACCCGGAAACTGTAAATGGCTGCCGTCATACTCTCGAAGCCTTATATTATTAAATGTTTCATTGTAGTAATCAACATATTTCTGCCTTCTTTCAGGGTCAGAGAATAACCACTCCTTGAAGCGTTCCTTCATCTGATTCTGTTTTTCCCTTGCAAGCATAGTCTCATTTTTATTAACTTCGTAATGATACTTACCATCGCCATCTTCAATTCTGTCTCTTACTGTCACAGTTCTTAGGTTAAGTGTTTCCTCAAAAATAGAATAAGCATCCATACGGCTTGTACCAAATGTCTTGGTAGCTGCCACTGAATGCTTATCTTGTGATTTGTTTTCAACAAACCATTCCATATTCAGTTTATTTAACTTAACCTGTATACCTGAACTGTACCATTGCGTTCTTACTGCCCTTGCCCGCCTTGGTGTGTTAACAAGCTCATATATGAACTGCTCATAATCTTCGGGCTCAATCCAGGTTGTACCAATCTTTACATCAATATCTGCTGCAACGACTTCCTCCGGCTGTACCTTTTCAAGCGCTTCCACATTTATACCGAAATCCGGATTTGTCTGTGATATAGCTTTAGCCACACGAAGCTTCTCTCTTACATTTCCTGATAAATATTCATCTGCTGTCTCCCATCCTGCATCCTTATTATTCTCATTATAATTCTCAGGATTAAGATATATAAGACCTTCAAGCTCCTTTAGAAGAGTTGCCCGCTTGTCCACCACATCTATCGGTGGCTCATAGATACTAAGCATATACGGAATATTAACACCGCCAAACTCATTTACAGATAGATTAAGTGCTTCAACTGCTGTTTCCACATTTTCAACCACCGGCTTTGCCTTAATGGTCTGTTTTGTAAACATATCAGCCTTAGTTACAACACCATCCTCATCAATCTCCTCTAAACTACAGATAAGAGGATAATCACTATCATCTCTAAAAGCTTGTGAATTACCTCTGCCTGTAATATAACCATATTTCTGTACCATATCATCATAGGCTTTATTTAATTCATCTTGCTTTGATATAAGCACATCTTCACTACAGCCTTCCATCTGAATATCAATAAGCTCACGCATAATGCTTCTGACATTATCTAATGCCTTTATACGCTCCTTTACAGTATCAGACACTTCCTGCTTTATCATTTGTGAGTTTTCCCTGTAATAAAGCTCTCCATCAACAAATGCATAGGTGAAGTTTCTGACATCCGGATCAGCGGGAATAGTTTCTACAGCCACCTCATTTTCATCGGCTACCCTTTCAAAGTCTGTTATCTCAGCCTTGATATAGCCTATCGCCTTATTAAGTGCTGAATACAAATCAAAATCCTCCTCATCGTTTATACAGACTGTATATCTGCTGTTCTGTCCGTAAATTCTGGTATCATACTCCATATGTCCAAGCATCATCTCCGGATGGTCTGCAAAGTAGGAATTGACCGCTATACCATTCTCTGTATAGCCTAAATGCACCCAGTCAGGCTCTACCTCTATTCGCTTTTCCCTTTTCTTAAGAAATAAAATATCTGCTGTAACCTCTGTTCCGGCATAGTCCTTAAATGCACTTGACGGAAGTCTTACTGCTCCTACAAGTTCTGCCCTTTCAGCCAGATACTTTCTTATGGTCGGGTTTGCCTTATCAAGAGTTCCCTTTGTGGTAATAACAGCAACCATTCCACCAGGTCTAACCTTATCAAGTGCCTTAGCCACGAAATAGTCATGAATCTGAAAATTGTACTTATTATACTTTGGATCAAATACCTTATAATCTCCAAACGGAACATTTCCCATAACCACATCAAAGAAATTATCCTGAAATTCAGTGTTCTCAAAGCCTGTAATACTTATATTTGCTGTCTGATATAGCTGCTTTGCTATTCTACCTGATATATCATCAAGCTCTACACCATAAAGATTACTCTTACCTATGGTAGACGGGAGATTACCAAAAAAGTTTCCTATACCACAGCTTGGCTCAAGGATATTTCCACCCTTAAAGCCAAAGCTTACTAGTCCTTCTGTAATACAGGCTGCTATCTCCGGAGCCGTATAAAAAGCATTATTTACTGTCGCTCTTGCAGCTACATACTCATCTTCTGTCAGAAGTTCTCTAAGTTCCTTATACTCCTTACTCCAAGACTCATTCTTATCATCAAAGGCTTGTGAAATACCACCCCATCCGGCATACTTTGCTAAAATCTTCTGTTCTTCTGTGGTAGCAAGCCTGTTCTCAGCTTCTATCTGCTTTAAGAGCTTTATCGCATCCACATTCCACTTGAATCTTGTCTTAGCTCCACCGGTTTCAACTTCCCATAAGTCATAGTGAAAATTGTGCTTATCACCTGTCTTTGCAATTATACCTTGCGTATCATTTTGCGTAGTATCTGCCTTATTCCAGCCCTTTTCTTCGACAATTCGCTCCCAATTCTTTCTGTTTTCTATAAAAGAATTAGTCTTATCAATATAAGCATTATAAAATGGTGTCCTGTGCTCTCTATCACCCTCCATCATTTTCTTAAAATACTCTTTTTGATCCTCACCACAGTAATATGGCTTTTTAACCATATAGGTTAAAATCTCATATAACACTCTGTAATCGCACTTCTCTGTTACCCTCTCTCCCTGTCTGTTTTTGAAACTCACTTCAAATTCAAACGGCTTAAGAGTATAAGATATAAGTCCATACTGATTGTTACAAAATGCACTTCGTGATTCCCTATCACCTATAACCACATCGGACAGATACCCTAATTTAACTGGCATAGTAAGCCATTCATTAGCTACCAGATCCATAAGAAATGCCTTAAATGGTGTATAGCAGCTACACTCGCTCACCAATATTTCAAGGGCATCTCTTAAGTCCTCATCAAGTTCAGCTACAACCTTTGCATAATCAATAGGAGTGATATACTGTAGCTCCGACCTGTCTTTTTCCACTGCTGCTATAATCTCATTATCATCTTCAGATAATTCATCATCATAAGTGGCAAGTGTTGCCTCTCTTTCAGCCTGAACAATATTTCTTTCTGTAGAATTATAGCTTTCCACTTCATCAGGAATGGCATACTCATCAAGAACCTCGTCAGCATTATCGCTTAAATCTTCTTTTGGTTCCTGTAGTTCTTTTGCCTGTCTTTCCTTTTCTACAGCTTCCGGAACATACTCTCCGGTAAGAATAAGTGCTCCTATCTCACTCTCAATAGCTTTCCATGAAACATATCCCTCTTTCTCGCCTTCCTCATCTCTCCACTGAAATCTGATGCCATTACTCTTAAAAGTGTCATAGCCATGCAGTCCATAGCCCTCAAGGGGCCAGCCTGCACCACCTATACCAAATTCTTTTTTAAGATGCTTAATTCTTTCATTTGGCTCACTGTAATCCTCGTATATTTTACATACTCTGGTTTTACCATCTACAAAACCTGTACCTCTAAGCACTACCTGTCTTATAAATTCATGTGGCACTTCATTTTCCTTTTTAGGATTAAGTCTTGTATAGGTTCCGGTTTCCTTTTCCTGCCAGTCAAAAAGGGAAGCCTGTCGATAAGTCTGACCGGCTTCCCTACTCATACCTAATGAATTTATCTCATCAAGTTCACTATTTAATTCTTCGTCTGCTTCATCTTTTAATGAAACTTCAACACTATCTGGTGGAGTACTATCTCCTCGGCGTACATCTTCGCCTGTTCCCTTATCTTCCAAATTTCCATTGTTGATGATGGATTCTGTGGCTTGTGGCTTAACAGATACTTGTTCTGAAGCTCTTCCATCAACTTGTTCGCCTCTGTATCCACTTCTTTCATTCTCTCCGGAAGCATTCCAAACCTGTACAGTGTTCTGTACCTCGCCGGCTCCATCTCCTCCAGATAATGAAGTGCCATCCTTCCATACTTGCCCAGCCTCAACAATTCCTGATCCTGATTCTCCGGAAGTTCTATATCCGGATACAACAGACCTTCCACTTCGTGATAAGTCAGATTTTCCATATGCAATTCTCCTTTCCTGTTCTACTTCTTTGCACAATCTGCTAAAACTTTTAAGAACGCTACAGGAGACATCGCATACCAGAGAACCAAGACGGTATAAAATCTCTTCATCCTTTATACCTACGACTGAAGCAAAATCCTGTTCTTTGTCAGATAATGCCAGCCCACATCTTGTTCCTACCACATACATAACACTTGAATATATAAGGTTATCTGTATCTGATAAGCCCTGACGTTTTTCGCTTACCTCATTAATCACACTGCCTGATAGCTTATTAAATTCATCGAGTCTGTCCTCAAACTCTGATTTCATTATAGTCATAATGGTGTCTTCTGTAAATATCTTAAATTTACTTTTTAATGTTTCAGTATTACGTTCTGAAGGTAGTTCTACATCACCTTTTCTTGCAAGATAATTAACTACATCGGCTATATTTTCATTATCAATATGCCAGGTAAGATTAGCTGCTTTTCCACCTGTATCGGTAATATCAAATACATAGTATTCTCGCCTACCCAATGCTCTTGAAGGAAATATAAGCATTCCCTTTGAACCTCTTTTTACAAATCTTCCAACCTTTTTCCAAGTATCAAAATCTGCAACTAAAGTTGAGTGTGGACGCTGCTCATATACCATAAGGATATTGTCAAACTCATATCGGTACATAAATCCTGCTACCTTTAAGAATCCTTTATATCTTTCCTGCGAATCTGTAAGGTGTGCCATTCCTCCATCGTAAATAGCCTGTGCTTTCTGCTTTTTATTCATACAATGCCTCCTTTACTTTGGAAGAATTTCTCTAACCACCGCATACTCCTCTTCATCAAGTGGAAGGCAGATAATATCATCCTCATCAGGCTTAATCTTTACAAGCTTCTTAATAACACGAAGATTGATATTTGCTTTCTTTGTAATACGCATAAAGCACTTGAAAGTAAGCTCATCCTCTTCTCTTGCCTTATTCATAAGCTTAATCTGGTTCTCAAGCCATTCACTGACCTTTGATATATCCCCCTTAGAAATCTCCACGATTTTCTTAGTTCTCTTTGACATAGACCATTCCTTGCCAAGCTCACTTACAAGAAACTCTAAATTATTTTCTGCTGCCTTTGTCATTTCCATATAATCCTCCTAAATTTATCTTTTCTTTGTCTCATCTGTGTATCTTGTAAAATCAACACCCTTAAAATCTTCTGAATCAAGCACTATCTTTTCTGAGTAATACATATCCATAGCCTTTTCTATGGCATCATCAAGGCATTCTGCCTCAACTGTTTCTACTCTTGATAGAATCTCCTTAATCTCAATATCAAAAGACTTTTCTTTACTTATCTCTTCCTTTACCTCTTCCCCATACTTTTCTTTCAAAAGCTTGAAATCAATAAGTGATGGATACTGCGGCAGATAAACTCCATGCTCCCAGCTGACAGCCTCCATACTGTTCTCGTGAGTAGGATTTTCGTCCTTTGGATATCTGCTATAGTTCTTTAATCCAATAGCTACGGCAAATCTGCCGGAATTAAGATCAAACACTATAAAGTTCTTATCTTTTATCTGCTCTAATATCCTGTAATCATGCCCATTGAAATTGTGTACTATTTCTCCAGGATAATTTTTCTTATCAAGCTGTTCATAATGCATATTCAGTTCCTTTGACGAACCATCCATATTCATTGCAATAGATGCAAGAAACGGCTCACATTCCTTTGAGCTTTCATCCTTATCGACTCTCCATTCATTGTTAGGATCGTTATAAAAGCCCTCCATAAAACGTTCAAGCTGTCCCCTGTCCTTACAAAACTTTGCCATTACAGTCTTATTAGCCGTCACATAGTTCTCGACCCAAACAGATTCCTCTGCTGCTGTCTTTCCAAGCTTTATCATATCTTTCAAGAAATCCGCTTCTGACAACAATTCATACATATCAAGATGAGCCATATAATCATCCAAAGTCATTACATAATTGACTTCCATTCCTTTCCAGTTATCAATAACCAGAACAACATCTGTAATCTCCATAAATACCTCCGTAAAAAAAACTGCTATGAGTTTCCCCATAACAGCTAAAAAAATAGCGACTACAACCCTGACGGATTCTGCAGCTTTTCAAGCCACTTCTTCTGCTTGTCAGTAAAGTTGTACTCGCTTACCATGTCTGTAGAAGTCTTAAGCGTAACCTTAACATACAGACACGATTTACTAACTTCTTTTCCATTTTCCATAACCTTTTCTGTACCAGTGGATGTTGTGTAAGAACACATATCATCAAAGACCTTTTTAAGATTCTTCTTATTCTTCTCTGACATATCTGCTGCTGTATCACCATCGCCATACTTAGCCATATAGATGTTGATGATATCCTTAAAATTGTCATCCACACCGGTAAACTCTATCTTACCCATCTGGCATTTATCATGTTTATCAGCTTTTTCAGTGTATTCGGTAACAAAATCTGAATAATATCCGCTGGCAACATTATTAACTGATTCCCCATTATCAAGAGGTGGTAAAAACCATGCCAAAGGTGTGCTGTAGATAAATGCTATAACAGCCATAACTATTCCTACGATGGCACCAATAATAATGATTAAGGGAAGTAATGCAGCTATAATTGCACCTATGATAACCATAACCTTTTTCATAACAAACTTCATATTTCCTAAGAAAATGTCTTTTACTAACTTTCCTATGCTGTCTGTCTGATTTTCCTGTGCCTGCATCTTATCCCTAAAATATTTCAGCTTTCGCATTCTCATAGTAGCCTTGTGATCCATAACATCAATCTTCTCGCCTACTACAGCTCCAGCCGCAGCACCAATAAGCATTCCATAAGGACCTGCTGCACTTCCTGCCGCAGTGGTTGCGACCTGTGTTGTTACTTTAGCTGTAACCTTGGCTGTTTCCTTTGCAGCCTCTTTGGCTACCTTCTTAGCAGTGCCTTTTGCAACCTTTTTTATAGAGTTCTTGGTTGCTTTCTTTACACTCTTCTTTGCAATCTTCTTACCGGCATCAACCTTCTTAATCTTTTTCTTCATAAGATTTAATCCTGCTTGTCTAACAGCACCGGAACTAACCCTTGCACCTCTTATCGCCGGGCTTGAAGCTGCTACCATAATAGCTGCTGCTTCATTTACTTCTTTTCCACCTTCAACCTGACTTGTTGCTGTACCAAGACCGGCTGCACCTGCAACCTTAAGGCTATTTGTCTTAGTTTTGATAGAACTCTTAGAATCCCTAACAGATTTAATCAAAGACCATCTACCTTTAGCTCCTGCTCCGTTGTCAGTAGGTTTTCTTTTAGATTTTATATCTTTGACTGCTTCTGCCTTAGCACTACTCTTGATACGAGAAGTCTTATCAACCTCTGCCTTATGAATATTCATTTTCTTCTTGGTATGAATAACCATAGGCTTATCATCCACTTTTTTGATTTTCATGCTCATCCTCACCTCCTTTCAGGGCAAAAAAATGCCATTAAGAAGGTGGATGCCTTCCTAATGGCTATGTATTAATATATTCTATTTTTTATTTGTGGTTATTTGAAAAAATTGCAATTTATCTTTCCATCACTTCTCTAATTAATCTAACAGCTTCTACAACGCCATTTTCTTCTTTTATTTTTCCAGAAATATTCGTTGCATTCTTTTTCTTCTCGTCATAGGTGCGATTCATCTCTTCAATTGCTCCTATAATAGTTTGTTCTGATAAATCTTTCGATTTTATAGGCTTTGTAGCTACATTAATATCACTTAACTGCATTGCAAATCCTAATTGATCCAAAACATGAGGAACTGGTATTGATGGAATTCCATAAATCATTGTTGCTGCTGAAGTTCCAAATCCACAATGATGTATAACAAACTTAGTCTTCTTAAACAACCAGCTATGTGGAACACTTCCACACGCTATCATTGTATCTGGCAAAACATAACTAGTCATTGTCTTCTGAAATCCCTGAATTACCGCTCTGCATCCTGTCTTCTTAAATGCATTTACAAACATATCAAGTTTTTCTTTTTCTGATTTATCCTCAAATGACATTGCTCCAAGAGCCAAAACCACAGGTGGTTCTCCCCGATTTATAAATTCGACAAGTTTGGCGTCCGGAATATAATCTGTTTCTTCAGCATACCAATATCCCGTCAGAACATTCTTTTCTTCCCAATAAGGATTTCTCTCAAGAACATACTTACTGATAGGAATAAGGTTTAACTCTTTTGACATGATTTCATCAACGGATTTCACTGGCTTAAGTCCATATAATTTTCTAATCTTGTTATATGGTTTTGCCACTTGTCCAGCAATCATCCCTCCGATAATCTTGTCCTTCAATGTCTTCGGTTTAAGAGGCTCACCAATCATTTCCTTCTGTAAAGTGACATTAACTGTTGGTATTCCTAAAACATCTGCTTCGACAGCACCCATCTGACTATGGCTTACTATAATTAAGTCTTTTTCTTTGCAGACATCATATATTTCTCTGCTAGAATTTTGTATTATTCTAAAAACAAAGTTCATTGTTTTCAGCATGCTAAGTGCAGGATTAGAATTCTTTCCTCGAATGATAGCAGCTTCTTTTTCTATATCAATGTCTGGACCAATCGGTTCAAATACGATTCCAGATTCCTCTATTAGATTTTTCCAGCATGGATGAGAACCCAGTGTAACTTCAAATCCATTTTTATTTAGTTCTTTTGATAGATATATGTATGGTTGTACATCTCCTCGTGTACCCATTGTAAACATTGCAATCTTTTGCATATCATCTACTCCAATCAACCACTAAATTGAAATTTCTATATTATACTCTCTAAAATATTGACAGCGGATTTCACCATTCTTGGGCATATTTCCTTAAAAGAATTGTTTTCCTGGGCAAATACTCTACCTTCTTCAGTTGAGATATCACATCCAAGAATTTCCCTGCAAATGTATGATCCGTTTTCACTTTTAAATCTTTCCATAAACTCATTAGTCTTTTCATAAGCAATCGCTTTACTCTCAGCTTCATCATCACCTACTTGACTATACTTTAGTCCCAAAACCATTATTGCCCCAGATACAGCACCACATACTTCACCTTTTCTGGCACCTGCACTGAAACATAAAGCAACTTTCATTGCCTGTTCCTCTGACATTCCTAACTCTTCAGCAAATGCACCCAGCACTGCTTGTGAACAATTGAATTTTTCCCAAAATATTTTTATTGCTTTTTCTTCGTGACTCATTTTACTGCACTCCTTTGTTCTAGAAATAGGAATTTTTATCTTCTTAAATCATCAAAATACATCATAATCAAACCTGAACCCATTACAAGTACAAAAATCGTTGTAGCTAAAAAAGCTAGAACAACAAGCCTTATAATTGTATTTTTTTCATCATCAGGATTCTTTTTCTTTCTAATGAAATAAAAAGGTAACATTAATATTATTAGTATAATTGTCCCACCTAAAATTATAGGCAAAAATGTCTTTATTAAGGTTATCATCTATTTTATTCCTTTCAACCTACCCTTAGCTTAGAAAATCAGAATTTTTATCATCCCTACAAACTGGGATTTGCAGTTATCTATACTCATTCGGAATTTCGATATGAAATGTCTCACACAATAGCTTCACATCATGCACATCATTCTCATCAAATTCGTATCCCAGATGGAACATTACTTGACTATATGGTTCAATACATGAAACCTCTATCTCCTCAATTTTTCCTTTGCCCGAAAAAGTTTCTATCGGAAAACAATCCCCCTCATAAAGAATTTCACCTTCGCCCGTATATTCAAAACAATGCAAATCAACAATTCTGTTTTTCGCATCTTCCCATACAGTATGGTTCAATGTTGTATATTCCATCTTAATCTCATAAAAGTCATTAGCTTTCATCATCTCTATAAAGTTCTGATAATCTTTCTTTTCTACAAAAATATCAATATCGTTATGGACTCTTGACGGATATCCAAGCAACGCATCTACACCCCATCCACCATCAAGAAAGACTTTAATCTCCGCATCTATCGAGAGTTGAAGAATCTGCTTTACATCTGTTATATTAACCATCTTATCATCTCCGCAAATTCAAATTTGTTTAATTCCGAAAATCAGAATTTACATCATCCTAGATGCCCTTTCAGGCACCTAGGACTATTGTACTACCAAACAACACTTTTTTCCATTGTTATTTTACAAACAAGCTCAGTGTTTATCAGCATTTGCATTCTTTTCTTTTTCTGCAATCTTTTCATGGATATTAGTATTGTATAACTTATACAATCCAGTATCCTTGCTGATGGTATTATCAAACGGAACTACCACCGAGCCACATTTAATAAGTCCCATACCTGAGCCTGTATTAGTAACAAATCTTAACTGTGCTTCTGATACTCCGATAACGTCTGCCATCTTTGAACTATCTGTATTAGCCTGTTTAAGCAATGCCACAAACTCTGAGTTAGCAAGCATTGTTGTAGCTGTATAGTTCTGCAAAAGATCGACTACATTCTGGGTAATTCCGGTACAAAGACCTCCCTGCTTTCTTACCTTTTTCCACAACTGCTGCAAATATTTTGCAGAATATTCAGAATTAAGTAAGACGTGAAATTCATCAATATAAAGCCAAGTAGCCTTGCCTCTCTTACCATTTTCAACGATTCTGTTCTGAATTGATTCCATCATTACAAGCATTGTAATAGGACTAAGCTCTGTACCTAAATCCCTGATACCATAAACTGTAAATCTGTTATCAACATCAACATTTGTCTGATGATTGAAAATGTTTAGAGAACCATTTACAAATAACTCAAGTGACAATGCTATATCCTTTGCCTCTGCCTCTGGTTGTTCCATAAGAATATCATAGAAATCACTCATTATAGGCACATATTTTTCTCTGCTTCTTGCAATATCGGTGTACATTTTTCTCACACATCTGTCAATAATTGACTTCTGCCTTGAGTTAAGCGAATCACCAATACACTGTTCACAAAGACCAAGCATAAACTCACCTTTTTCTCTTATCTGTCCTTTGGAATCGTTTGGATCAAGACTCCAGACATCAAGCTCAAGCGGATTTACGTAGTTATCTGTGTAAGTTGACATATTTACAACACTTCCACCATAAGTTTCTGCTACATCAAAGTATTCATTCATTGGATCAATTACGATTATCTCATCATTTCCTGATAAGAATACGCTGCCCATCTCCATCTTACAGAAGAATGATTTACCGGAACCTGGCACACCGAAAACAAAACCATTTCCATTGATTAACTTCTTTCTATTCCCGATATTTACATTCTTGCTTATCTGATTGATACCATAGTAATTACCACTTGTATCATTAAGCTCCTGCACATTAAAAGGCATAAGCACTGCAAGACTCTGTGTAAGAAGTGTACGCATGGTTTCAACTTGTCTTACACCTATAGGAAGTGCTGTATTAAGCGCTTCTCTCTGTTTTAACAAATGTGTGTCTATCACACAACTGTTTCTTTTTCCAATGGTTTCCACAGTCTCACATACACTTGCAAGCTCCTCCTTACTTTCAGCCATAATGATAATCGTAACACCCACAAAGAAAAGACACTGGTCATTCTCTCTTACATCATCCATAATAGTTTCAATTTCTCTTTTTTCAGTTCTCTTTGCATACGAGATTTCTGATGAAAAATCATTATTCTTATTACGGATTCTCTGCTGCTTAATAATATCCGATTCAATACCAAGATATTTCTTCTGTAGCACTCTTGTTGTCAAATCTTTTGGAACAGGCACAACATCAATGCTGGTAACAGAGTGAACCGGTAGCGAAGTGATTTCATTGATAAACCTGTCTGACAAAGAACTTGGATATTTCTTAATAAATAATGCCTTACAGAATTTACTCTCATCCTCAAAATGATCCGGAAAATACTTAATCATTCCATTACATAGGTCATTTCTAAAATCCGCACCAACTCTTTTTGCCTGCTTAATATCAAAGTTGAAGCTACTCTCATCTCCTAAATGATAAAAGTCATATAATACCTTTATTCTCTCATTACCGGTAAGAGGAACAATCTCAGCTCCAAGCTCTATAAATGCCTTATGAATTGTTGCTTCGAGTGTAGCAAACTGTGCCTTTGCTTCCTCAAAATTCTTTCTTTCAATAGTAATCGTAAGATATCTTTCCTGCTCTATACCCTGCCTTCCTTCAATTATCTTTTCCTCAATAATCTCATTATATGTCTTTCGATAATCGTCATAGCCATCATTGCTTATCGGAAGCAGCACTTTAGTACGCAGCTCCATCATATCTTTATTCTTATTATTGATCGTGATTTTATAATTACAGTCCAACGAATTTAGGAACTTACAGTATCTTTCAAAGATATCTACCTGCTCATCCTCTGTGGCTGTAGTGTAATTAATATCCTGAAAACGATAGCTTTTGGAATAATGATTCTTACTTACTTCAAAGATACCATTTTCAGCTATCGCCATAATCTCAATAGTTTCCTGAATGGATTTAGGAGACTTATATAAAGGCTCACTTGCCTTTTTCAGTAACTTAAATCCGTCTGTAAATAAACCCATTTTTTACTAACCTTCTTTCTTCAAAATTGAAGACAGCCGGACAAACCGACTGTCTCGGCTTGTCCGACCTTAAAGGTCAGATATTTAATTTAACGAAAAAACTTATAAGCAAATAATCCTGCAACCACTAACACTATTCCGGCTACAAGTCCTATAAGCATTTTCATCATCTTCTTTTTGGAAGTTTCAAACTCCTCCTGCTTTTTCATTACTGAATCTGCATCTGTAGGCACATCTTCCTTCACAGCTTTCTTTTTTATTTTTTTTGTGTCTGACTCAACACTTAGCTGTTTTATAGCAGCATCGCTCTCCGTTGAAACATATAGCAAAGGCTTATTACCTATCATAAAATGAATCTTTTTACCCATATACTCGTAAAAGCTCATTCCATTAAACGTATAAAAACCTCCAAGTGCTATAGGTGCTACACATGGTATTGCCACATAAGCTGAGCCTGTAAGACCTATATACTTATAGGTCAGAAGCACAATACCTGCACCCACCACAACGCTGGCAATGGAAAACACTAACTGTTTTGCAGTAAGTCCCATAACCACCGACTCCTGATATTTATCAATATCCTTATTGATCTCAATTACCATAATCTCACCTACCTCAACTTTTCCTTATTATCTGGCATCTTGCCATTTCCAACTCTTGCCTCATACATTTCCATCTCACTAGGACTAGCTTTTCTTAATGCATTCACATTAAAGAAATACAACGGATATTCAACATAACCACTTCTTTGAGTAAGACCTGTAAACTCTCCTAATTCATTATCCTCGATGAATTTTTCAAGCTCTGGCATATTGTTTATATCCACATATGCACAGTAATCAGGTGCCTTCATACTTAGATTTGTTGTCATATCTCCATAAGGCTCTAAATCACCATCTTCATCAATACAGTTAAGACCAATATACAAACCATCATTATTCATATAATTATTTATATCTAACTGTACATCCATAGTCTCACCCCACTGGGTTTCAAGTTTAAATGTTTTCTTTTCCATAGCAGCCTCCTACAATCCTAATGCCTTACTGGTCAAGCTCTGTGCTCCCTTAACTGAGCCTACTGTCATTGCAACTGTAAATGTTAATTCACACAGATATATGAGTGTCTTTGCCCAATCCGTATAGTTTCCGGTAAACGACGGCAGTCCCGCATTAACTACTGCATTACAAGCAATTATTGCCAGTGCCATCGTTACAGCCTCCATCGTTACAGATAAGAAATATTTACAATAAGTTATAAATGAATGGCTTACTGTTCTGTTTCCTGCAAGAGTTGCACAGGCAAGAGAGCCTATTGGCACGATAATAAGAATCTTTAGGAATCTGAAATATACAGTGTAGATGATAAAGAAACCACAGATAATAATGATAAGTGATAGCACTGCTGTTAAAATCAGCATTATCAGACTTTCTCCAAATCCTAAGTCTTTGATTACATTAGCCTGTTCACTACTAATCTTTAGTTCCTTAATAGTTCCTGCACTCATCGCATTTACAAGATTTGCGATTGTCTTAAAAAATGCTTTCATAATGGTTACATTGTTAGCTACGAGCCACTCTGCAATGCCTATTCTCATAAGCATTCTTAAAATTACTTCAAATCGCATTTCTTCTTTTATATCCACACTCTCCGAGCAGAAACCGATAACAAAAAACAAAACAACAAGTGATGAGCCTACACCGACAAATATAGGCTCAATTCCCTGTATTACCTTCCAAGGACTACCCAGTTTGAACATATCCGGTGTAGTTCCAAGTAATGAAAAAACCAACTTAATCTGGTTATTCCAGAAACCTAATACCATCTCAAGGAGAGCGAGGTTTTTATCGCCAAGTTCAAATATATCCATACCTGTCCTTCTCCCTTCTTACACATCTCTTAGAAACCAAGAAATGTTAATACTGCTGAGATACCTGCCATCATTACACCAGCTACAATTCCCTTAAGAGCTGAGTTCATAGTTGATGAATCCTGCTGCTGATAGGCTTGTGCAAACTCCATTACATTCTTAGCCAGAATAATTACACCTACAGCACCGATAACTGCAATGACAAGTGTCTTTAAGTTATCAAGCGGCTGTGTAATTGCTGAAGTATCACCTGCAGCAAGTGCCTGACTGGTCATCATCATTGTCATAGTTGTAGCTCCCGCTACTACCGCAACAGCATTCTTTGCCTTATTCTTAAGGCTCATAAAAAATCTCTTCATAATTTAATCCTCCAAATAATAATATTTTTTTAACGCAACAATGCCGGCATGATTACTCACACCGGCAATTTATAATTATCAGACTAAAAGTCTGTTATTAAGTTTATTGCTGGTCTTTCTCCAGCGTGTTGTGCTTTAATCACCACCCTTCTTTTTGTTTTCGCTGATAAACTTCTCAATTTCTTCTTCCATCTTTTCCACTGAATTTTCAGGTCTGAAGAACTCAAGAATTTTTGCCTTTGGCATACCTGCACCTGTAGCTTTCCTAAGTGCTGCCTTCTGCTCATCAGAATATATCCAGTAAATGAGTCGGTTGGATATTGTATCTTCCCAGTCCTCATTCTTCTCTGCCTGCTTTCTCTTTGATTTCAGGTATTCATCTGCATTAAAGGCTTCATCGCTGTAGCTTCCCTCATCTGTATACTCCAATTCACTGCCATTGCTTTCATTAAACTTATGCTTTTGCTCACATTCATCAATGGCTATAAATCGTTTATTTAGCTCCTCTTTTCCAAGCAACATAAATTCCTCATACTTTAAGGAATCAATATACACATTTTCCCCCTTCTCCTTAAGATTTTCATAATACTTAAGAGCCTTTGGAGACAAAAATATATAAGGTGCTCCTGACTTAGTTATATGAGCTTTTACAGTTCCCTCAAAAGGTAGTGCACCTCCGTCCTCTGTCTGAGAAAACATTGGATGCTTAAATGGTACATACTTATAATCAACTACCGGATCAAAGCCCCTTATAAACACAATGCATTTCTTATTATCAAGCTTTCTTACTTCATCAGGAGTAAACAGTTCTCTACCAAGAACATCATAATTTTTTGATGCACTTCCTTGTCTGCCCTTAGTTTCTCCGGTTGACTTTTTATCAATAGTTCCTTTACCTAAAAGCTCGGAAACATACTTGTGTGTGCTCTGCTCATTACCTCCAAGATAAATGAAAGTATCACAGTTTCCGGGGATTGTTTCCCAGGTATCCTTAAACAAAGCCTTAAGCTGGGCAAAGTTCTGGATAATGATAATACTTGATATTTCCCTGCTTCGCATAGTTGAAAGCAGGGAACAAAAATCATCAGGCAATGCCACATTTGCAAACTCATCAAGCATAAATGTTACATGGATAGGTAACCTTCCACCCCAGTTAAAATCTGCCTGATAATAAAGCTCCTGAAATATCTGTGTATAAAGCATACCGATAATAAAGTTGTAAGACTTGTCGCTATCCGGTATCACACAGAATAGTGCTGTTTTTGTCTGACCATCACCTTCAACACCTATTCCTATCTCTGCCAGATTAAGCTCGTCCTTGGACAAAATCCTTAATACCTTTTTGTTTTCCAAAAAGGCAAGTCTTGAATTGGCACTGATGATAATAGACCTTACCGTATCTCCCGCACCTCGCATACATTTATAATATTGCTTTACAGCCGGATGATTTGCCCCAAGAGGGCTTGTCTCTTCTAAGAATTTCATTCTTAAATCGAGTGCTGACGGCTTACCCTGTTCCTTAACCTCTGCCTCGCCAATAAGCTTAAGAACTGTTTCAAAGTTTCTTTTAGCAGGCTTAACCTCAAGCCATACATAATAGAAAATTGACTGTAAAAAAAGGGACTCTGCCTTATCCCAGAACGGATCAGAAGGCGTAGCCCCTTTCGGTGTAGTATTACTTATTAAGTTTGTTATAAGTTTTACAACATCTGTTTCCTCTCTTATATACGAAAAAGGATTATAACAGTCTGATTTATCCATCTCTAAAAGATTGATAACCTTTAGATTATAGCCATTATTCTTAAGCATTTCTCCACAGCTTCTAAGTATCTCTCCTTTAGGATCGGTACATATAAATGAACAGTTATGTGGCATCTGCATAAGATTTGGCTTAACCTCATAAAAGGTTTTACCTGCACCGGAACCCCCGCAAATAAGAATGTTGCCATTAAGCTTCAGCTTTCTGAAGTTAAGGCTCATACGAAGATTCTGACTTAAGATTCTGTTAAAATCAGCATCTTCATCCTGTATTACCTTATTGATGGTTGCCGGGCTTTCTATCTTTGCCGTACCATATTCTTTGCCGGGCATTAGATTTCGTCTGCTGGAATAATACATAAGCACAATCATCCCATACACAACCAGTACAAATACAATCAAGAATAGCGTATTATCATTAAAATACCACCTGAATGGCTTTGATAATACTTCATTTAATCTGCTCATAAATTCTGAAATTTCTATCCCCTTATACCAGGCACCACCTAACAGATATCCAAAGTACGCAGCAAATACGGCTCCAACCATTATTCCAATCCAAGGTATCTTTTTTTTATTAGGCTGCATATCATCACCTACCTTCTTTTTGGTGCCGGTGCCTTAGGTTTAGTCTTGCTTTCCTGTGCCTTAGCTTTCTCAACTCTTTCCCTGACAGTAGATTCAACCTTATCATAATGATTATACAAAGTATCTCCTTTTTGAGTTTCCACTACTCTGTTAGCCTCATCATAAAGCTTATAATCCTTATTGTTGTCAAGAAAAGTAAGGATTGTTTTACCGTTATGAATTTCCATGATATTTTCCTTCTTAATCCAGATATATCTTGCTTTATCACCATAGGTTCCCGGAATTCTTGTCTTAACTGCATGATCATTTTCCGCAATAACAAGTGTCTTACTTATTGTTACATCTGAAAGACTGCTATCCTTACTTGCTGCAATCATTCTCATCCTGCCTGCAAGGTCCTGATAACCTCTTATCCGGTTGATAAATGCATCTTTATCCATAATTACCTTATGGAATCCATCCTCACCCTTTCCATCTAGAAATCCAATTGTTTCAAGATGCTTGATAACATTTTCTGCCTGCTCCTGATTGATAGAGAAGTTTTCTTTTACCTGTTCAACACTAATGCTTTTTTTCTCGCTGGCAAACAGACCAACTTTTTCTATGAGTCCATCAAGGCTTTCATTTACCCTTCTGTCCTCGCTGCTTCTGGGTGTAACTTCTTTTTGATTCTTTAAAAACTCAATAATACTGTTGAGCTTTTCTTCATCTCCATTCTTAAGAAAATCATCAAAATGAGTGACCTTTCCAAAGTTAAGCTTTTGAAGCATCATATTAACTCTTGGAACAGCTTCACTATGGAATATTATTTCCTTTGTACCATCCTTCTCATTTACACTTGGAAGAATAGAGTATAAAATTCCATACTTCTTTGCCATCTTCTCAAAACGCTTCATTTCATCAGCATTGATTTTTAGCACTTCCAAATCTCCACCCTTAAGAACAAGGCTTTTCATAGAAGTTTTTCCCATGGTCTTTTCATACTTAAGCATACCAACAATCAGCTCCACTGCCTTTTGCATAGACTGAATTGTGCCGCTGCCTACCTTTAATGCGATTTCAACTCCATCATAAGCAACCCTTATAATCTGCACTGCCTCTGCTATTTCTTCTGCCATACCAAATCACCCCCTAGTCCGGCAAACTGTTTTCTAATACGGCAATTTCAATAATTTCCCGCATCTTTTCAGGTTCAAGATTATTATTGATAAGTCCTAAAAGCTGACCTTCCGTAAGCTTACTTTCAATAGCAATCTTAATCATTGATAACTGACCGGTAGTAAGATTTCCTGTTGACAAAAGCTTTACTATATCAGCTCGTGACTTCTTCTTGCAGCATAGTCTGGAAAATAAACCGGCAATACCTTTTTCTGATTTCTTTTCAGTTCTGTCAAATGAAACTCTGTCAACGACTCTTCCTTTATATCCGACAACCGGAACAGTGTAATAAATAGGAACTACATTTCTCATCCTTGCATCCTCCTCTAACTGATTATTAATAAAAGCTATGGTTGAATTGTTACCGGCACTTACGGCATTATCCTCTACTCTATCCTGCTTCTTTTCTGATACAGGTTCTTTTGGGCTAACCTCTGTGTCCGATTTCTTCAACTCACTGATTGCTTTATGGGCTGCTTCAAGAGCATCACCTTTTTTTCTTGTCTCCTTTTGAAGTTCAGAAATGTCCTCTCTTAATCTTTCTATTTCATCATCCTTACTAGACAATTTCTTATTAAGCGACTTTGTCTGTGCAATGGCTTTGTTTAATTCATTCTGCTTTGCTTCAAGCTCCCTTTCCCTTTCGGCAAGCTCATCAATCAACCTCTGAATCTCCGCCTGATCCTTTCTTTCTGATTCTTCTTCCTTAATCTTTGCTGCCTCATCAGGTGTTTCTATATGGTCATCCTTAACCGGTAAATCAGAACGCTTTTTATCAACCTTATTGGCAGTTATCTTAACTCTGTCAGGAACATATCCTGTTTCTTCCAATGCCTTTTTAAGACCTTCAACAGTACCTATGCTCTTATAAGCTTTAAGTGCAACCTCCATCTGATATTCAGATAATCTGCTATCGCATATAATATCAATTACTTCCTTACTGTACTTATTTCTAAGACATTGCGACATAACAACAACTTTTCTTATACTTAGCTTCTTTCCAACATACAACGATAATTCATCCTCAGATACACCACTCGCCAAATCTCCTGCAATAATATCAGACATATCCTGCTTATAGTTATATCTGTTGCAAATCCTTAACGTCATAGTTCTTATGGATTCTTCTGATAAATTGTTATTCTCCATCTTTTATCCTTTCTGGCTAAACAAGTTAAATCAACTTGTCCCTGCCTTTGATTTTTTCTTTTTGAATATCCTTTTCCTTAATACCATCAACTTCTTGGTTTTCTGTGATTTCTTTCAAAATCCCATCTCCCAGATAGTATTCTTTGCTTACTGCTGATGCCTTAGCCTGCGTATCAGCAATTCTTCTTTTGTAATACTCTTTAAGAGAAACTACTTCGTCAAAGGAATAACCTTTGTCTTTTAATTCTTCATTAAGCTTTTCAAAGGCTTCATGTTCACTTGCAAAATATACATCACCATTTCTATAGGCTTCTTCTGCATATGAAAGTTCAGTCATCTTATCCGCAATTTCGAATATTTTTTTGAACTTGTCATTGCTCCTTAATGCTTCGCCTCTTTCCTTATATGCTTCTTTTTTCTTATCTGCCATATTTGATATAACTGCTAAAAGCTCCACAGCATTTGTAATATTATGCTTGTTAAGAAACAGATACTCTTGCTGAAGCCTGTGCATCTTCTTTATATCTTCCCTATATTTCCAAGCCTGACTATATGGTCTTTTCTTTAGCTTTCCAAGCTTATAAAGTCTTGCATAATATTTTTTCTGCAATCCTGACAGCTTTGTCCTTTTATATCTCCTGACATAACACTTAATGATTCTGGACTCTTCCTTTTGATTCATCTCCTGATAATAGGCTAAATCCTCTTTAGCAATTCTTTCGATGATTCTGTCCCTGCTGTAGTTCTCTCCAAGAGTGTCACATCTTCTGAATCTCTTCATTCCCTGTGGCTGCACAGTCAGATATTTTCCTTCCTTTATTGCATAACCTTTGCCAGTTAACAGACCAATGAAAGAATCATAATCACTTGCCTGTAATATACATGCATCAATATCTCTCTTAATCATATCTGACCATACAAACTTACCATCACGAATTTCATTCCATTCCTTATAATGCTCTGAACTCTTTTTACTGCTTTTTTCTTCCTCAAGCTCTATAACAGAAAGACCATACTCATCACACAGCCTGTTAACGATGGGCTGAATGAATTTTGCCCAATCTCCTTTTTCATAGCGATACTTTTTTCCATCAACAAAGCTAACGCTATTCATAACTATATGTGAATGAATATGGTCTGTATTATCGTGAACAACAAAGACAGCTTCATATCTGTCTCCTATATATTCCTTTACAAATTTTTCTGTTACCTTATATGCTACATCCGGATTAACTTCATTTTCCTTAAACGAAATAATAAAGTGATATCCCTGTCTTTTATCCTCTTTCATAAAAGTTCTTTTAGTCTCTCGCATCTGTTCAAAAGCGTTAGTAGGCTGACAGTTTATTGCACCTACCAGCCTTCCGTTCTGAGTTTTTTCAGGATTCATAATATAATCAATGGAACGCTTTAAGTGCTGTCCATGATATGATGTGCCTGTGTCCTTCATATGAAGTATTTTACTTACTGCCAATAGACCTCACCACCTCATTTACAGCATCATTAAGCTTTCGCATATAGGCTATGAGCTGCCTCTTATCCAGCTCTGAATAAAGCCCAGAATTATTGTTATGAACAATCTGATTTATGTTGTGACCTATTCGATTAACCTCTGTTGTAAGATTTGCTATTGCAATTCTTATCTCCGGAAAATCTTTTGGCTTTTGTCCAATAAGACTTCTAAGATATGCAGCTTCATTTACTCCAGCCTCTTTTGCTTTTTCAGTAAGCGTTTTTGCCTGTTCGGGTGTGAACTGAAAATGCTTATTCACACAATAATTCTTACTAGCCATAAACTACCTGCTCTTACTACTGGTTCTGTTATAAGAACCCACTGCATCAGCAACATTCGTATGAAGTGATTGAATAATTTTGTCTGTCTTAACCGGGTCGCCAACCGCTGCAATTATTTCTCCGGCAATTTCCTGTGCCAGCTTTTCAACCTGCTCACCATACTTTGTCTTATCGAATAACACATCAAGAATCTTTTCATCCTCTTTGAGTTTTTCATATTTTTTCTGTGATTCTTCATTTCTATGCTCAAAACCTGACTGTTTGAAATAGTATTCATTATCAAGGATAAGCTCATAATTCCATTCACATACAAGGTCTATAGCATCATCCATTGAAAATATTTCCCACAGCACTTCATTATCAGACTCAACATAGTTTCCTCTGTAAAGCTGCCCATCCTTAATACCTAAATGATAACCATGTCCTTCCATATATCCAAGCAGCATATCTGCTTCCTTATCTGTCATATGGATACTTTCATTATTATTCTGATAATCTGATAAATCTTTCCCATCTTTGAAAATGTGAATATCTTCACCAGTAAGGTTTGTGACTAATACATCTTCTTTAACCTCTGTCATCGGTAAATCCTCCTTATTTGTTTTTAGTAAATTTTTCTTTAGCACTACCTGACATTTCGTGCCGGGGTTGACTGCAAGATACGCAAAAGATGTACATCCCTCTTTTGCTGGCATCTTGTTAGAGGGCTTCGCCCCCTAAAACCCCCAAGTGATAGAGTTTATATAGTTTTTTAATATAAAAAATGCCGTTTGCTATAACTTTTTTATAGCTTTAAGCGGTTTTTATATAACTTTTGATATAAACAATTTCTGCGGTTATATAGCTTTCTTATATAAAAAATGATGTTTGCTATAACTTTTTTATAGCTTTGGCTGTTTTTTATATAAACTTTTATATAGCCCGATTTCTGTGTTTATATAGTTTTCTTATATAAAAAATGCCGCTTTATATAACATTTTTATAGCTTTAGCACTTCTTTATATGACTTTTTATATAAACATCATCATTTCTTACCAATTTAGTTGCAACCAGCCACTCATTATAATCCTTATATCCTCCCGGAGCCGGTAAGTCTTCCACCTCATATCCTCGTTTGGCATATTTTTTCATAAGAGTCTCTGTTGCATCTCTGCCTGCCTTATCATTATCCAGACAAAATCTTATGGAAGTTATCTGAGGATTCTCCCTTAAAAATGTTTCAAGCGGAGCATCCGATACCATTCCAAGTGCGAGCTTATTACTATCGTAATCTGATAAAATATCCACATAGCTCATTAGATCAATGGCTGCTTCAAATACAACCAGTTCACAGCTTTCAACATTGACAGTATTAAAGCCATAGTTCTTATCATTTCCGGCGACATCACATTTAAAGGATTTTCCATTTTTATCAAATACACCCCGCATACTTGCAAATCTGGTCTTTCCATCTTTATCATTGCCCTTAAAGACAATGTTGTGATAATCTCTGCTTTCATAGATAAGACTATGGCTTACAAAATAGTCAATTACTGCTCTGCTTATTCCCCTCTCATGGTTGAGATACGAATAAAGATAGGCATTACTGTTTGCCGGAACAGGCAGAATAAATTCTTTCTTGTCTATTGGCTTAACTTCTACCTGATGATTAAGCTTTATCTCTTCTCCTTCTGGTATTCTTTTATACCCTGCAAAATCAAGCAGCCAGAAAACAGCATCCTTGACGCTCATACCTTCAAATACCCGCAAAAAGTCAATCTGGGAACCTCCATTATTTCCTCTTTCAAATTTTCTTGACCATCGAAACCAGTGACTTCTGTCATAAATTCTTATGGAATCCATTTCTTTTAAGGTATGATACTTTCCTATCTTCTTTACCGTATAACCAAGACTTGTAGCAACTTCAGTAAGGTCCACACTCTTGGCTATTCTCAATTCTTCTTCCGTGAATCGTGCACTTCTTTCCATCAGCGTCCCTTTCCTTTCTCTGCTACAAATCCTGTACCAAGTGTCAGAGTTTTATAATCTGTTGCCAGTACTATATGAGGATTTTTGATAACCCCCTTTTCCTTGAAACTGAAAAACTCTCTGTTATCTCCACCAACTATCACATGATCTACAAGCGGAATACCTATAAGCTCACATATTTTGTTCATCCTGTCTGTCATCATGGTGTCAGCCTTACTTGGTAAAAGCTGTCCTGAAGGATGGCAGTGGACTAACATTATACTTGCAGCATTTGAAAGGATACTGGCTTTTAGCAACTCTCTTGGATGAGCCATTGCCTCATTTATTGCTCCTACACTTGCGAAGTGAACATTTATGGGTGTCAGGTCTGATTTGAGATTAACTACTCCGATAACCTCTCTGTCAAACTCGCACATAATATCCCCTAATACTGCAACAACCTCTTCCGGTTTAGTAAGATTCTTCTTTGATAAAATAGGTGAATCCTTAACTAATCTTACAGATACAACCTCTAACTTAAACGGATTCTTCGCCATCATCTGCCTCCTCACTAAACACAAGCTCAATAATAAAATCTTCTTTCTGGTTATTGATAAGTTCTATCAATTCATCAACTGTAAGTTCCATATATCCTCCAATTCCTGTCACAGCTACAACTTATGGAAGCCGCAACAGTCTAATAATTTATTTTACCTTTGATTCATAGATCATAGGCGCTTCTGCAACGATTCCATCAAGTCTTTTATTAGGTGTGTCAGTTGCCATCGTAAGTTTTCTCAAATCCTTATCATAGAAATAAACCTGATTTGATAATCTTTCATTCAGCTCAACATTTGTCATATTCACCTCAGCAACCATAGCTGCAAGTTCCTCCGGGTTACCCATACTTGTACTTACGCAAATAGTTTCATGAATAGAGCTTGGCATAATATAAAGATCTGAATCCAGCTTTGTAGCTAATTCAAACAGCTTATCTTCATAAAGCATTGAAGATGCACCATTAATTCCTGACTTGTTGGTAACCACATACATAGTTCCTTCCGGTGGTATATCAGCAATCATCATTTCAATCATTTCCGGAGGCATTCCATCCTTTAAGAACATCTCCTTCATGATATCATTCATACTTTTTACAACCGGCGGGTTGATACGTCTTGTGTTTTCTGCAGCAAGCTTAAATAATTCTTCCTCATTAAGACCTAACTGATTAGCAAGCCCGTCTGTTATGACTGCGCTCTGCATTCCATTCTCATCATTTGCTATTACCCATCTGTACACAACAGATAAATCCTGAAATTCACGAGATGGCATATTCTTAAGCATTTCTCGATTCTGTTCTGTATTGATAAGCTGGAAAACGATATTTTCCTTTGCTGTACTGAAATCAATATTAGCTACCGGATTGCTTAGAATGGCATTTACCATTCTGTCTGATGCTTCCTTAAATACCGTTTCAAGAGATGCACCCTCATTAAATCTTCTGTACATATCATTGATATATATAGTTGGAGAAACCGACTGTCCGTTAGTGTTTTCTCTAACCGTAAGACCATCAAGTGTCTGATTAACCTTTTCAACCTTGTTAATTACAAGCTCTCTTCCCTTAAATTCCTCTGGCATATAATTCATAAAATTATCTCTTACCATACCTACAAATTCTTCGTAATTCATCATAATCTTAAATCCTCCATAAAATAAAAATAGGGAAGCTAAAGCACCGGCTCTAACTTCCCAAAACTTAATAATGTTTAATTGTTACTACAGTCTTTTCTTCTTCCTGCTAAACATAATAACAGAAATTCCTGCCATGCTTAATCCAAGCATCGCAAGATATAAATGCATAGGTGTGTTATCACCTGTCTTAGGTGCCGGCGTGTCCGGAATATTTGTCACATCAAGCGTGTATGTGATTACTTCAGGAGCATTTCCCTCATAATCAAAAGTAACCTCGTATTCTGTGTGGTCCATAACATAGCCTTCTGCTACCTTTGTTTCTACAACTATATACTTCTTACTTCCCATACACTTACCATCCTTATAGCCAAATGCTGCAAGAAGCTGTGACTTAGCATATCCATTTTCGTCAGTAACAAGTGTTTCGATAACTTCCCCATCCTCAGTTCTGATTTCAAATTCTACCCCTGCGATTGATTTACCCGTTACCTTGTCTGTCTTGTTAATAACAATTTCACCCTTTGGTGTGCCATCCTTCATAATTACTTTCTGAATGTCACTTGTCTCCTCAACAGTAAACTTAATATCTTCTGAAATTCTGAATCCATATGGAGCAGATTCCTCACGAAGAGTATAAGTTCCTGCTGCTAAGAGCTCGACTCTGTGTGCTTCTTTTCCCGAAGTCCAAGACTCGATTACCTCTCCATTCTCATCAATAATGGAAATCTTTGCACCTTCAACTTCATTACTTCCTGTAATATCAGTCTTTGTAAAATCCACTTTAATTCTATCGTTTTCACATTCTGCTGTAACTGCAAATACCTTCTCAGTATCAGATACAGTCGATGCGTCAATATCAATTATTTCATCAGACTTTACATATCCCTTTGGTGCTTTTAATTCCTTAATAAAATAAGTTCCAAGCGGTAAATCTGCACTAAATGATGCAATACCCTTCTTATCTGATTTTGCCGTCTCTATGAGATTTCCTGCTTTGAATAAAATAGTTCCATTTGCTGCATAAATATCTGTAGCTGTATAAAGACCAAACTCTGCATCTGCAAGTAATTCCTTTGTTTCAGAATCCTTCTTTACAATGTTTATCTCTATCTTCTGTCTTTCATTCTTAATAGTATTATCACAGTAAACAACCTTTGTTTCCTGATCCACATATGAAACATCAAACAAGACTGGTTTTTCATCAAGTACAAATCCCTCGATTGTACTCTTTTCAACTGCGTAATACTTTCCTACCGGAAGGAAATCAATAATTGCTTTACCCTCATAATCTGTTGTGACAGCTCCTACTAACTCATCTTTTGCAATAAGAACCTCACCGCTTCCATCAGGTCTTACAATATCTTCTAATGCGTAAATTTCAAAATTTACTCCATAAAGCTCCTCATCAGCATATATGAATTGTGTTTCACCGCAACTCTGAATAATGCCTGTAAGCTTTTCACCTGTCTTATGAATAATAATCGTACCGGTCGGTACATCATCCTTCATTGATACCTTTTGAGTATCAGCAGTATCATTTACAGTAAACTGCACATCTTCTGCCTTAAGATATCCGTATGGAGCCATTTCTTCACGAAGAGTATATGTTTCTCCAACGATAAGTCTTTTAATGATATGGTTTTCACCTGCTACTGATTCCCAGGAATCAACAACATTTCCATCCTTATCATAAACTGTAAGCTTTGCTCCAGGAATTTCTCTGCCTGTAGTAATGTCCGTCTTTGATACCTCTACTGTTGTAGGAGTGTTTAAGAACTCTCTTACATATTCAGCGTTTCTTTTATCCTGTCCCTGATACATGGTATTAAATAAAATCACACTATCATTGCTTACATATCCGGCTGGCTGTTTAAGTTCCTTAGCAGTATATGCCACAAAAGGATAATCCTTTGTAAACTTAACAATACCATCCTCATCTGAAACTACCTTTTCAAGAAGCGTATCAGCTTTTACCAATACCTTTCCATCAACACTTATAATATCCTCATTGGCATATAAACCAAATTCAGCTCCTGCAATTGTTTCAAGTGTTTCGCTGTCTTTCTTGACAATGGACATTGATAATTTCTGTCTGTCATTATTAAATGATACACTCTCTTCTATAACAGGAGTTCTATCATCAACATATTCAAATGTTACATCCTTTACAGTCTCATTGATAACAAAACCTGAAGGTGCTGTAACTTCTGCTACCCTGTACTTTCCAAGAGGAAGCTCTGATAATACCGCCTTTCCATCTGTACCGGTAATAAGAGTTGCAACTAAATCTCCACTATGATAGTAAAGTGTTCTGTTTCCATTGTCATCGACCTGATTATCTGCTGTAGCAATATCTTCGGCTGCATACACCTCAAATACCGCACCTGCAAGACCTCGATTTTCATAAACAAATGCGCCGTCCTTATAATCAACTAAGACATCACCTGTCTTAATTACTGATAACTCGCCTCTTACTGGCTCATCATCAAATGGAACATTGATAATTGCCGCCTTTGCTACCTCGTCAACTTCGTAAAAAGTATCGGTATCAACAGCAATAGTTACTGTCTTATCACTTACCACATATCCAAATGGTGCTGCCACCTCTTCAATGCGATAATTACCAACACTAAGTGCTGACGGTAAAATCAAGTCTCCATCTTCATCTGTAGTGAATACATCATGAACTACGACTGATGGATAAGTTGTAACCTGTGATACATACTCATTTGTATCAAGATTAAAAATCTTGAATGAAGCGTTAGGAAGTAACACTGTCTTTCCTGTTGCTGCATCCTTTTTAATAATTCTTAACTTGGCATCAAATGCTCTATCCATAAATACCCGCCAAACCTGTGGCTCTGTAGGATGATTCTCTGATACAACAACCTCAAAAGGCTTAATTGTCTTATAATTGTGTGGTGTTACCGACTCAGTCACAACATAAGTTCCATAAGGAATTGGTGTTGTAACTAAATAACCCTTATCATCAGTATAAAGAGTTGTCTCTCCATTATTTCCTATAACAACCGGACTAGCTGATTCAAAATCATAGCTTCCATCTTCTTTTACGGATAATGATGATTTAAGGTATGCCGTAAAACCGGCATTTTCAAGTAACTCTCCCTCTGTATCTCCACAAGAATAAGCAATCTTTATCAACTGAAACGGCTGCTTCATAACCTGTTCAGGAGAAGTTGTGCTTCTTGTAATCTCTGCAACAAGGTCACCCTCATAATTACATACAAGGTCATGTTCTGCCTCATCAACAAGATAACCTTCTGAAGCTTTAGTTTCCTTTACGAAGTAATTACCAAGATAAAGGTCTCCAACTTCTGCATATCCATCCTTATTTGTTGTAAGTGTTGCTACAAGACTACCAGCCTTATACATAACTCCTGTAGTTCCATCTGGATGAACAATATTATTTCTTGCATAAAGACCATATACTGCTCCTTCAAGCTTTGCATCGCCCTGTGGAATACCTGTCTCTAAATCCACCTTATTAAGCTGTATTTTGGCTTTTACACGCTCATTTGTATAAGTGTGGGTAAATGTTGCCTTAGCCTGATTATCGGCTAAATAATCGAATCTGAAGCTATATACATCGGCTGTATTTCTTACATATCCGTAAGGTGCTTTTGTTTCAGCAATTTTATAACCATTGTTTATAGGAAGATCAAGTGTAAATGCACCTGTACCACCCTTTACTGTTGCAATAGTCTGTAATGCTGCACCCTTTGACACGATAACTTCACCTGCATAATTGACAACATCGTTTGTTGCATAGATAGTAAACTCTGCTCCTAATAGACCATTCTTAGTATCTGCATCTTTCTTAATAACTGAAACCTCTGCCTTCTGGCGAGTATTTGTTATTGTAGTAGCTTCGTACTGAACATCCACTGTCTGATCCTTATATTCAATTTTTACTGTCTTTGAACTCTTATTAAGTGTGAATCCATTGATAGTACCTGTCTCTGTTACAACATAAGTACCAAGATGAAGATTCTTAAGTGTAATACTTCCATCCTTACCGGTAACAAGATTATCTTTGATAAGGTCTCCCTTACTGTAAACCTTTGTTCCATCAGCACGATAGATGTCTGCACCTGCTGTAACCTTAAAAGTAACTCCTGCAAGTTTCTTTGTCTCATAAACAAAGTTAGTACCATTCCAAGCTGTAAGCACTTCACCCTCTTTATAGATTGTAAGTGCTCCATACTGCTCCTTATCAGTTCTGTGAAGTGATGTTGTCTTATTATAAGCAACCACACCCTCATAGCTGTTTACATCCAAAACATAACCGCTTGGAGCTGTGATCTCCTTCACGTAATAAGTTCCAATAGGAAGCTTCTTTGACTTTGCATATCCATTGCTGTCTGTAGTAAGAGTATCTACCTTCTTAGTACATGCTGAATCAGAATATACTCCGTACTTTGCATTTGGAAGAAGTGTTCCTGTCTCCTTATCCTTCTTATCAACTTCAAGCCAACCCTTTTTGAGAGTATTATTTACAGTCTTAGTAGTTGTCTTGTCCCATTCAATAGTAACACCTATTGGTTTTACATCCTCATACCTGTATGGAATGTCCACCTCAGTTAAGGTATAAGGTGTATCTCCTGAAACGGGTACTTCATTGAACATTGCAATACCATCCGCATTTGTCGATACAGTCATATCAACCTTTTCTCCGATAAGTGATGTTCCCTTAAGGTTAAACTTGATTCCGGAAACATAATTATCCTCTGAATTTTTAACAACTTTGAGTGTACCTGTTTCTTTGTTATTAACTGCATCAATGGTTACAAAACCATTATTATTGCTCGAAACAGTAACTTCCCAAGTGTCTTTACTGCCTTTTGTGTATCCTTCAGGAAAGACTGTCTCTTTAACAGTATATGAACCAAAAGGAAGCTGTCCAGAAATTGCATAACCATTGCTGTTTGTCGGTCCTATATAGAACACTTCATCCGTACTATCATTTATTGCCTTAAACTTGGCTCCGGCAAGATTTGTACCATCATCGGACTTTTTATTAACCTCGATATAACCATATCTATCAGTTATATCCATCTCATAGATTGCTGTCACATATCTGCTGTCCTTACCCTGTGCATCTCCTCCTTCAAGCCAGTCAATTCTATTGATTTCAGGACCTCTGCTGTTACCAACATGAGTAATATAATGAACTCCATTATATTTTCCTGCATAAAGACAAACATGCCCTGCACCCCATTCTGTATAATCCCCCTCACTGTTTTTCCCAGCCATAATAACAAGTGAACCTACCTTTATATTTCCATCATAAGAAAAATGAGTTCCACCAGCTGCACTATATACCTGAGTAGCAACTCCGTCCTCAACCCACTGTTGTGCTGCTTCGTGATAACTTCCCGGACTTAGTGGCCACTCTGGCTGCTGTAAGAATGAAGTATCAATACCTGCTACATTGGGCAGATAATTAAATAATACATATGATACATATCCACCACACTGTGTTCCACGCTC
>UMKA01053840.1_pt1 | contig 34158 bp, 37 predicted proteins | sample 1966211 | NCBI WGS metagenome assembly UMKA01 (sample SAMEA4836165, study PRJEB28245) | human gut metagenome | biome: gut microbiome; material: fecal sample | place: Denmark | collected 2008
ATTTGGCGTTATTTCCACTTCATTTCACCTCCACAACTTCAAAGTTTTCTCTGATTAGATACTCAATCCAGCAACCCAATCATCAAGTTCCTTTGCTCCTACATTTGCTTTCATTACTTTTCCATCAAGCAACTTTGCTCCTTTACAACTTGGCATTAGTTTTTCATTTGTCTTTCCCATTCCACTGCCTCCCGATGTTGCAAAAGGAATTATTGTCTTTCCTGTCAGATTATAGCTTTCAAGAAATGTGTTGATAATAGTTGGTGCTACATACCACCAAATCGGAAATCCTACGAATACTGTATCGTATTCTTCCATATTGTCACGCACTCTTGCAATTTCCGGTCTGGATGCAGGCTCTTTCATTTCCAATGTACTTCTGGAATTCTTATCCATCCAATCCAAATCTGCCTTTGTATATGGTACCTTCGGTTCAATTGCGAAAAGATCTGCTCCGATTGTTTCTGATAATGTTTCTGCAACTTTCGCAGTCACTCCGCTTGCAGAAAAATATGCAACTAATTTTCTATTCATAACGTGACCTCCAAATTCTTATTGATGGTATCATTATAGCACCAAACCAATAAAATCAATAGATGTTATTCCCCCGTACTTCCAAAAGCTCCGGTTCCACGTTCTTCCCCTTTATCAGCTACAAAGTCCGCAATGACAATCGGTGTAATCACAAGCTGTCCCACTCTCGTATCTTTCTTGATTGTCTGCTCTTTATTACTCACGTTACTGATAATGGCATGAATCTCTCCACGATACCCAGAATCAACAGGTGGAAGTTCGCACACCAGCCCTTTCACCGCCATGCTGCTTCTCGGAAATACATACCCTGCAAACCCATCCGGGACTTCAATGCCAAATCCCAAAGGGACTTTTGCAATCTCTCCCGGTTTTAAGGTACAGTCATAGGGCATATACACATCTGCCCCGGCATCATTACCATGTGGTCTAAAAGGATGGTGACCATCCTTTAGACCAAAATCAATTAACTTAACCTTCATGCAATCCTCCTTCCAGAAGCATTGGATAATCCGTCTTCAAAATATCCTCTGGATTCATCTTCTTTTCCAATAGTTTTCCACATGTCATCTTACCCTCTGCACATTTTCCTCTCTGACAAAATGGACCTGTAAGTTCTGGAACAAATAACATCGGGCTAAGTTCATACAGTTTTTTCCAGATTTTCAGCATCACAATACGCATCTCATCCGTATTTCTCCTGCACGTTCTTTGTCCGATCATATGCTTCCATTGATAAGGTGTTGCACTGATAATAAGCACATTCCTAAGTCCCTGTGGCGTAGCATAACCGGCCGCATCATGTCCGACTCCCATCTGGCACAATTTTTCATAACAATCCATATCAGACTGACAACTCTCCATATATAATTCCTGAATGTTCTCTTCTGCTGTCATGATCTCATATGGCACTGCAAAATCGGCTTTACCCGAATAATTACTATACTGTAATGATGCACTCATGAACTTCACCTCGTTCTGATGTCTCGTGATCTGTGCCAGAAATCTTCTGCTCGCCCCTACGATTGCAACCGTGATTACGGAAAACTTTTGTACAGTCGGATGTGGTAAATGTCCGATATTCTTTAATGTTTCTTCACTAAAGGACTTATCATATAGGTTCAGCAAGTCTTCCATAGAATGAATGGCATGGCCTCTCTGTGTCAATCTCGCTGCAAACACCATATTTTTCTCTGCTTCTTTGATGGCAGAACAATTTAAAATCTTTACTTCAATCTTATCCAACTGTCCGTCCCTCCTCTACGACTGCCCTTAAAAGGAATAGATAATTGAGACTGTCCGTGATCTTCTCATCCCAAGTAGTCATATCAAATGTTTCTCTGTCGGCATAGCACATATCATAAAGTGATACGATATGCTTTGCCATCATCCCTGCAAGCGCTCGCTCCGGTTTACACCCCTGCATCGCAGCTGCAACTTTAAAAGCACTTAAACGATCCTGACTATCTCCCGTATATTCCTTCTTTTTTCTTTGTAGTGTCTGCTCACATCTTTCTACCTGTTTTTCAAACACTAAATTAAATTCTGCTTGTGTGATAACACATTCCTCCTCTCCTTCAAAACACATAATCCAAAAATTCAGTTACCTTTTCGGGTGGGTAATCGGAAAATCGTACCCTCTCCATTACGTCAAAGACCTCTTCTTTTCTATATGGCAGATCCGATATAAACTCACACCCGACAAGTTCCCTCATATCTTCAAAAATATCTTTCTCCACTACACACCTGCTTCCATGACTGTCAGTTTCCCATGAAGCACATACCTTGCATTATGAAAATCATACGCACACGTTGAAAACGTTACGATATGGTCCAAAGCAGATACTGTTACATCTGCAAAAAAATCTGAACTGTGAAACATCTCTTTCAACCACTCAATCTTTTCTTCTCTGGTAGAAAGAGAGATTATATAGGCTCCTGCATCGGCTGTTGTGGTATAGCCAGCAAACAGTTCTACCTGATATGTTCCATCTTCTGTCAGGAAATACATCACTGGATGTGTATCATAAAATTCCTGATTCTTATACTTCACAAGGCTTGCGAACATTTTTCCGCTGTCCATATGATGACCATAGATCAATGTATTATCATCCATAAGATTTCTCTGATTTTTATAATCCATAAATAAACATCCGTTGGCATTGTACGTTCCATCTACCAAGTGTTTCAGATAAAAAGAATTATCTTCTCCTTGTACAACCGGATAACTGATGACTGTATCAGGAAGATATAACCATCCGACCACATCTTCATTGACTGCTTTCAATGCCACAAAATCAATTTCCGGTATGATAGAATCTGTTTCCTCTTTCTGTGCTTCTTGAGTTATCTGACTTTCCGCCTCGCCTTCCGGCTCCGGGTTTTCACCCGGAACCTCTGGCATGGCAACAACAGCCTGTTCTAAGATTTCCTCATAAACAGCATCCCCTTCGGCATATTCCTGTTCTGTGTAGTAAATCTTTCCAGTAAAATAGGCCGCAATTCCAAAGCTAATAATCGCCATGATAATTGCAGCCCATCGAAAAATGGTTGCTCTCATACTATTTTCCCTTTTTACGATTCTTGCTCACGATGGACGCAATGGATAAACCAGCCCCCGCAAGAGCAGCAACTGCCGCAAGCACCGCCCATAATGCTACATCTGCATCATCTCCAGTCTTTGGACTATCTGTAGAAATAGATGGTTTTGTTTCTGTCTTCTGTGTTTCTTCCGGTTCCTCTTCCTTTGGTTCCTCTTTTGGAGTTTCCACAGGAATCTTCTTATTTGTCATGATGACAGATACTACCTGACCATCTTCGGTGATTGTAAACTCATACTTTGTATCGTCTACTTCATATCCGTCTGGTGCATCAAATTCCTGATAATAGTAAGTTCCGAATTCAAGATCAAATTCTACATTACCCTCTTTATCCGTTACACCCTCACGGATCACTTCACCGTTCACATCATAAATACGAAATCCAGCTCCTGGTAACAGTTCTTCTGTTTCCGCATCCACTTTAGAAAGGACCAGTTTTCCTTTGATCTTTGTATTTGCCATATCAACAGAAATCTTCTGTCCATGTTCCTTCACGCTGATAGCGTATGGAGCATCATCCAGTACATAACCTTCCGGTGCAGCAAACTCAGCAACTGTATATTCGCCATATCTTAACTCAAATGTTACAGTCCCATCTTCTCCTGTATAACCTTCGGCTACCGCTTCTCCATTTGCATCAAACACACGGAATCCGGCACCTACCAGCTTATCCCCTGTTGCTTCATCCGTTTTAAAGATCGTGATATCACCTCTAATCGGCTGATCCTTAAATCCGACTCCTGCTTCATTTTCAACGATCACTACTTCTTTATCATTTACAATAGAGAATGGATATACGTTTTCATCTAAAAGGAAGCCTTCCGGTGCAGACTTTTCTTTCACGAAATAATCTCCATAAAGAAGACCTTCCATTTCATATACACCTTCATTCACTTCGGTAAGTGTTCCAAGGCATTCATCTTTTTCAGAATCAAACGCGCCGTCTTTGTCCGAGTCTGTGAAGACCTCAAACACAGCTCCTGCTAATTTATTTTCTGGATATTCTTCATCTACTTTGGTAAGCTGTACACTTCCCACGATGAGATAGTTGATTGCTTTCAGACCGATCACCTGAGTATCATAAGTTACAGAAACAAAGTGTCTTGCATCAGCTCTCACGTACCCTTCCGGTGCTTCCAGTTCTACAACTACATAGTCACCAACCGGAACATTCTCAAATGCAAAATATCCTTTTTCATCGGACACGACTGTCATATAGGCATTTTCTGCTGTATACTCTTTCGTCCATTCATCAAAGAGGCCGAAAGTTGCACCCGAAAGACCTTTGTCTTCTCCGTCTACTTTTAACCCTTCGATCTTACCGCGTTTTAAAGTATTCTCGATTGCCTCTCCATCTTTCAGAGCTACTTTTACAGTAGAAATTTCCTGTCCTGCATAAGCAAACTCAAATACATATACGGTGCCACTCATCAGATAATGTTCATTTGTTGCGTATTCTTTCACATAGTATTTTCCAAATGGTACATCAGACTGGAATACAATGCTTCCATCTTCTGCACAGAAAGCAATCTCAATGAGCCCATCGGCCGGGATTATGCTTCCATCGGCAGCCTTAATCTCCTCTTTTGCATACAATCCAAAAGATACCTCTTTGATTTCTCCATTCATACCGATACCAAATGTTTCATCCTGTTCCAATGATTTCATAGCTTCAATGCGGATTTTCTGACGTTCATTATTAAATCCGGTTGCTGCATCTACAATGCTGACTTCCTGACCTGCGTAAACAAGTTCCACTTCGGAAGGATCTGCGTTCAGCACATAACCTTCTGGTGCCTTAACCTCTACAATCTGATATTTCCCAAGATATAGTTCTTTGGTTGTCGCTGTTCCGTCCTCGCCAGTCGTAATCTCATCCACGACTTCACCAGCTTTATAACGTACAGTTCCATCTCCAGTCACAACATCTTCTACGGCGATCACCTGATAGGTCGCCCCTGCAAGACCTTTTTCTTCATAAACCGGCTGATATACACAATTGATCAGGGATGTATAACCATCTTTGTTTAAAACCTCATCCCCTGAAACAGTTACTGTAGAGAATATTTCTCCTGTTTTAGAAATAGTGATCTTACCTTTCTGTGCCATATCATAAGCAGTTACAGTAATAACATTCAGACCATTTTCCGCTTCATTCTCTGCCATTGTGACCGTAAACGGAATCGGTGTAGAATCTAACACATAACCATAAGGAGCCTGCACTTCGACTAAAGTATAATCTCCTGCCGGAAGCACTTGCGGAGTAATGAGATACCCATCATCACTTACATAGTAAGTATCAATGGTCGTTACCGTTGGATACGTATAGCTCATAGTCACTTTTTCGCCGGATGCATTATAAATTTCAAATCCCGCACCACTAAGTGCAATTGTTTCTCCGGTTTCTTTATCTGCTTTTACCACTTTGATATAAGCGGAGTAAGGCGCGTTATTGATGAGATACTTATAGACCTGACCTTCCTGGCTTACAAATACAGTAAAGTCCTTCATGAACTCTGTTTCCTCAGCCCCTGCGGTCTGATGAACAGTATATTTTCCATAAGGAAGTTCTTTTGTGATTGCATATCCATCCGCATCACATACGAGAATATCTCGCTCTGTTTCCCTTGCATTTTCATAAGAACCTGCAGCTGTCAGATACACTTCAAAAGTTGCTCCTTCTTCTGGCGTTTCAATCTGTGTAGATCCATCATCAGTATGTTTGATAATGGAGATCTGACCTTTGATCACCTGTTCCTTTGATTCGATTGCAGGAGCAGAATTGAATTCTACTTTGTAATTTTCTGCCTCTGCGCCTACTTTATAGACAGTTTCATCTAAAAGATATCCTTCAGATGGAGTGATTTCACGAATAGTCCAATCGTTTCCACACACATGATAGTCTGTTGTAAAACTTCCGTTTCCATCAGTTGTCATGCTTTCTACCAGTTCTCCATCCTTATAAAGACCATAAACAGCACCGGCTAATGTTGCATCACCCTGGCTGACTGTCATTTCAGCATCCACTTTATTCACTGTTACATTGAATTTCTTCAGAGTATTCTGCACGGAAGTATTTGTAACTTCTTTCCAGTTTACTTTCACATTCTGATCATCCGGGATGACATAGCGTACTGCTGTATCCACTTCCTCAAGTGTATAGCCTCCAGCACCTGCGATCAGTACATTTTTAAATGTTGCAACTCCTGTTTCATCCGTAGTCGCATATTCATCTACAGAAAGACCAGAAGCACTGGTTCCGTATAAGTGGAACTTCATCCCTTCATTGAACCCATCTTCGGATGTTTTGGATACGGTCACATCCCCACGTTTTAATACATTATTGAATGTTACGGTAGATGTTTCTCCTGCTTTGATCGTTACTTTCTTTGCTTCCTGTGGTTCATAATAATCTGCAGCACGTTCTGTAACTGTATAAGTTCCAGGATAAAGACCTTCTAATGTAATCTTGCCCCCTTTTCCTGTTGTAACTGTTTCGTTAAATCCATTTCCAGATATGATCATCTGGATTCCTTCCACAATGCCATCTTCACTTGTTTTCACAAGCTCCATATTTCCTGCCGGAGTAGAAATCTTAAATGTTGCAGTCACATCATCCTGTCTTTCCACGCCAATGATCGTATCCTGTCTTGTAGAACTTCCATAAGCTACTAACTTCGCACTAGATGAAATCTTAGATGATTTTGTAACTGAGATCTTCACATCTTTATCAAGCACTACCTTTGAGGAAATCGTAATCTTGTTTCCATCTCTGACAATCTTTACATTTTCATCTGAACAACTGATCTTATAATCAGAAAGCACCTTATTAGAATCTTTTAAGGTCAATGTGTACTGACCATCCGCAAAATCCATATCATAAGTTTTTCCTGTTGCAAAACTTGGAGTGATCTTATGGCTCTGCATTCCAGCTACAATCTGTTTATATGCTGTTGCCACTTCATTATTTGCTCCGTTTTTGCAAAGAGCATTGTAAACAGAATTATTTGTACGTTCATAAGAACTTGTACTTCTCCATCCATTTACTAATTCCCACACTACCATCTGTGTTGCAATATACTGAGAATCACCTGAACCGGATAATCCACTGCTGTTACCCGGTTTACCATAAGCTAATGCAAGTTTGATCGCAGATCTTTGTGCACCGCTAAGTGCATTCCATGCTTCAGAAGCATTTGCTGTCAATTGATCACCAGTATTAAGTGGCACACCAGGCTGAATACAAAATGCCTCTTCACCATCTCCATAAATGATGACTCTTCTCTGAGTACCTCCTGCACTTCCATCTGTCAGGCCATTCGGAGATGTGAATGAATCCTGATAACAGATCAAGGTTCCATCCGACTGATATGCAGGACCAAAGCTCATGGAAATCGTATTATCTGCCGCAAATGCTGTCGTTGGCACAACACCAGCCAACATGAAAAGGCTTAATGCCCCAGCGATCACTCGCTTAAATTTTCCTTTCAAAAACTTCATTCTTTTTTACCTCTTCTTTCATAAATTTTTTGATTTTTGACAATAAAATAGGAAGTATCACTCTGGCTAAGGTGGTACTCCCATAAAAACAACTCCATATTTCATTAATCTACATCTTCCTCTTCAGCAAATTCCGGTTCCTGCTCATCCTCGTTTTCATACTCTTCATCATCATAGAATTCAAGGTCTTCGTCTAAGTCAGCACCGTCTTTCTTTGCTTTCTTTTTCATAAATACATACCCGCCGATAACCAAGGCAGCGATCACTCCAATCACACCAAATAAAGCAAGGTTATTTGTCTGTAAATCCGTCTGCGGTTCTTCGTCAACCGGCTCGTCTGCTGTCGGTTCATCTTCTATCGGTGTTTCAGGAACTTCCTGTGGTTCTTCCTTTAGAGAAGATTCATATTCCTGTTTCTGTGCATCATCCATGATCGCCATCAAATCAAGCTCATCCACTTGATTAAGAAAATATACATTTTCCGTATCTGCACTTTTATCGATCACAAGATAAAAAACTGCACCGCTTTTTGTCTGTACTGTCATATATTCCAGATTTTTTGCCTTATCTGCACCCACATCATCTAAAAGAGACAGATTGCCGGATTCTGAAAATGCACCAGCACTTTCTTCTGTTTCCTCATCTGTCTCCTCGGATTCTGTTTCTGTAATTTCCTCTGTATCTGCGGTAAGTTCCTCTTCCACAACCACCGCTTCTGTGGTTGCTTCTGTTTCAGCTCCTGCCGATTCATCCACATAGGCATAGGCATTCATAGAACTGCCAAGTATCATCGTTAAACACAGAGTCAGGACCATGAAGACCTTTCTCATTTTCTTATTCACCATATTCCATACCCTCTCTTTCGTTATAATCCGGTACTTCCGGTTCCGGAGCGTTCATGTTCTGTACTCTTCGGAGTACATCCATGACATCTCCATCTTTCGTATTCAGGCTGCGGATCTGCTTGATGATCTCTTCATCTTCCAACTGCTTTTCCTGCAATCGGAGTGTTTTTAAGTATTCATCCAGCTCACGCATCTGTTTCTCCGTTTTACGGATATTCTCACGGACTTTGTCCAATTTCTTATTCATCTGATTCCTCCTTAATCTAATCTTCCAAAACACATAAAATGCTGTTGCCAGTAATTTGTTTCAATCGAAGCGTACTGAATTGGGTTTCCGCAATGGATCATCATTCCATTTCCAACATAGATACCAACATGGCTCGCACCGCTGGTATTGTAGGTTCCCTGGAAAAAGATAAGATCCCCTGGTTTTGCATCTCCTGGTGACACATAAGTACAAATGCCCCTAAGACCATCTGCTGTCAGTCGTCCATAATTCCAACCGTTGCCACAATGATTGATGACCCAGGATACAAAGCCTGAACAGTCAAAACTCGTGGATGGGCTTGCACCACCCCACACATATGGATATCCAAGGTACTTCTCCGCTTCATGGATCATGTTGGCGAATCTTTCATCAGTAAGTGCTTCCGGTGGAATATCATAAGACATACCGCCTCCAGCCACATTTCCGGCTAAGATCCTGTCGCCAAATAGATAAGACCTGTTTCCAAGACTTGCCTGATAGATCTGATAATGCCTCTTCTGGTCATCGTTCAGACTTGCAAAAGCAATGGCATCCAAGCCTTTATTCGTTACCTGGATATTTAAAATGTGGTATTCGTACTCTACTTCAACCTCATATTCGTATTCCTCCGTAGTCACTTCTCCTGTTTCTGGATCCGTCACATCTCTGGTACCGGTTCTTGTTTCCGTTCTGGTCCTCGTCTCTGTTTCATCCCAGACTCTCATGGAATACTGTTCATCAAATAAAACTTGAATCTCTCCCTGTACATCAGTCGCCGTAAAATCTCCATATTTTGCTGTAAAATAAGAGATCAAGGCATAAGAATCATGGGTGATCTCATCGACCTGATAACGGTATTCGTCATATCCGGGATAGGTAGTCTCAATACAGTTGACCTGAGACTGCAAGGCTGCCTCTTTTGCTGAATATGCCTCATCTACTGCATAGATATCTTCATCAGAACTAAGATAAGTGGATTCCACAACTGCCCCGCCTGTCTGTGAGATCATGGTCCCCATCGTTCCAAGTCCAGAAAGGAACATCACAAATACCACGAGAATGAATCCGCCGGTTGCGATCACCGCAGTATTCTTTTTTGCAAAAGCAGTTACGGCATTTTTTGCCCGAACTGCCAAGGAAGCTCTATTTCCCATAGCTGTACTGGTCATAGCCACCGCTTCTGCACCATTCTTTGTTGCTTTATAAGCAGCCGCATATCGCTTCTTTATTTCTCTTTTCTGGAAATACTTACTAAGCCTGCTTTTTTTCAGCTCCGGATTTTCTTCCAAGGACTTTTCAAAAAGGAGCCTCGTATTGGCTTTTTCTGCCCTCATCTCCAGCTTTGAAACTTTGTCATAAGGTTTTTCCTTTTGGTGCCTGATTCCAGCCTTAATTGCCCTTCCCGTGCCTTCCACAGCCATTTCAGACTGATGTGCCGACTTTACCCCAAGGTTACCATCTTCTACCTCACTGACTTTTCCATGAACCTTTGCACTGGCCGCAAGTGTTGCTGCATCCACAGCCCTTGTGCTGGCTTTTACAACGGTCCCCTTTCCGGTCTTTGGCTGAACTACTTCATCTTCAAAAGACAACTTCGTTTTTCCCTTTCCGGATTCTTCATCGTAAAGACGCTGCTTTTTGATCTTTTTCTTCGTAGGCAGTTTTTCTTTTGCCTGCTCTACTTTTTCATTGGCACGCTCGGATCTTTCTTCCAGTCGGCTCATTCGTTTCGAACTGTTTTTTCCTGTATCTGCATTTTTTGTATTTGTTTCTTTATCTGAAAAAGAAGAAGAGTCAGCGTTCTTATCTTCACTGACTCCATCTAATTCTTCTTTCTCAAATTGTAGCTTCTTCTTTTTCATTCCATCCGAAGGCTTTTCCTCCGCATCGGGAAGTCTGGCTCTTGCTCCTACTTCTAATTCTTCATGCATCCAAACGGTCTCCTTCCTAATCCAGCTCGATCATTTCTGCTTCTTCCCAGCGTCGGAACACTTCTTCTGACATATCCGAAGTCATGTTCACGACAGACTCCACATCTTCTTTCTTCATCGGACAGCCCGCCATGACTGCTCTTAACAAGGCAACCATCACATCCAGTCCTTCCGTCAGGCAGATCACATCATCATGCATCACACCAAGAGAATCACTGGTCATAAGTACCATTCCCTTTGGAAGTTTGGAAAACTCCACCGGTTCTTCTGCTGGAAGTTCGCCAGCCTCCTCTTCTGCCACCTTTCCATTCAGAACATCTTCTACGTATGGATCATCGGTAGGATTTTTACATCCCATATCTTCGCATGTGACTTTCTGATCCATCCAATGATTTGCAATCTCCTTCATCTTTTCTTTGTAGAGACCACATTTTTTATCTGCATATTCTCTCACATGAAGATACTTTCTGTGATGTTTCTTCAAGATGCTTTCTTTCTCATAGAGAGAAACCAGCTCGCCAAGCATACAGCCAAGGCTGTCCACATCCTCAAATAACTGTTTCAACACTGCATCTGGTACACAATTATAACCACCACAATTTTTCTTATTTACGTTCATCCTTTTTCCTCCAATCTTATTCGTTCATTTCCGACCTCTCATTTAATTTGGTCGTCATGATCGCATACAACTTTGTTTCTTTCGGGAACTTATCCTTGAACGGGATAATGGTATTCCCATAAAAAAGCAGCCCTTCACCTTCATTAGAATTTGTCACAAAACTAAGTTGATGAGGACTGATATTTAACTGTTTCGCAAGGATCTGTCTGTCGCCTCCCGCCTGATTTAACATGTAAATGAAATCAGAGTTCTCAAAGATATTTTCAATCTCACGAGACGATAACAGATCTTTTACGTTCTGGGTAATTCCTGTCGGGATTCCACCCCATTTTCTAAATCTCTTCCAGATTTCAACCGTATAAGCCGCTGTCTGTTCTTCTTTTAAAAGCAGATGCATTTCATCGATATAATATCGGGTTGACTTTTTCGCTTCTCGGTTGATGGTCACTCGGTTCCACACCTGATCCTGTACTACCAGCATCCCAATCTTCTTAAGCTGTTTTCCCAGCTCTTTAATATCAAAACAAACCAGACGGTTACTGATATCCACGTTGGTTCGATGATTGAATACATTCAGGGAACCTTTGACATAAATTTCAAGTGCTGTGGCAATACGCTTTGCTTCTGTCTCTTCCTGTTCTAAAATACAGTTATAAAGATCTTCCAGAATCGGCATGTTCTCCGGTACTGGATTTTCCAGATATTTTCGGTAAATGATTCGCACACAACGGTCAATGATCGTCTTCTCCACCGGTTCCAGACCATTTTTATTTCCTACGATCAATTCACACAGCGACAATACAAAATCGGCCTTTAAGGAGATCGGTGATTCATCCTCCGAATAATTCAGATTGATATCCATCGGATTCACATACTGCTTACTGTTTGGTGAGATATGAACCACCTGTCCGTGAAGCATCTGGGTAAGCGGGCTGTACTCGCCCTCAGGATCACAGATGATGATATCATCACTTGTGATCAAAAAAGCATTGGTCATCTCTCTCTTTGCCGAGAAAGATTTACCCGCACCAGGCGTACCTAAGATCAATCCATTTGGATTCTTCAGAAGTTTTCGGTCCGCCATGATCATGTTATTACTGATAGCATTGATCCCGTAATAAAGTGCCTCTCCATCCTGGAATATTTCTTCTGTGGTAAAAGGCACAAAAATAGCAGTTGCCGAAGTAGTCAGTCCTCTCTGAATATCAATCTGATTGATACCGATCGGAAGGCTGCTCATAACACCTGCTTCCTGCTGATAATCCAGACGCTTAAGCGCACAGTTATATTTCTGTGCGATACCTGCTGTCTGCATGATAATATTATCCAGTTTTCTCTTTGTATCTGCGGTATTCATGATAAGGACCGTTACCAGAAACATTCTCTCATTTCTGCTCTGCAGATCTTCCAAAAGTTTCTTTGCTTCGCCTCCATACGTCACAAGGTCCGATGGCAGTACATCCATATCATAACCCGAACGGACTGCTTTCTTCTGTTCTTCAATCTTCATTTTATCCAGGTCCGTAATCTTCATCTTAATCTGACGGATCGCTTTTGCCTGGTCGATACTCTGCACATGAAGATTGACTACAATAGAATTATCCATATCCAGAAATTCTGCCAGCATCTTATCTGAAAGTTCCGGCGCTAAGATCTGTAAGAACGATACCGCACCAATGTTGTTTCCCATCTGAAAATACGATTTATTCCCAAAGTTGAAACTGGTCGGTGCAATAAAGTCTTTCGTGGAAAGTCCCGTTCTTGCCACCATATCGAAATTAAACAAAAACGGTTCCTGCAGATCCGGATTCATGGTCTGATACAAAAGTTTCAGTCTCTCATACCCGGATAACGGATGGGAACTGACACCCATCGTCTTTAAGTTATTCATAATATCGGTCTCGATACGTTCCAGTCTCGGTTTTGCAACTCTTACATTTTCTGCCTCAATGCCAAAAGTCACATATTTTTTACGCATGAGACCATTATTACCTTTTGCAAGCTGCGTCTTTAAAACCCCTGCATATTCTTCACGAATCTCATCAAACTCATCATTTTTCATTGGAAGTTCAATACTTCCTTCCATCTCGCTCACATTCACATACTGGTTCATACAACTGATCTGAATGGAAATGCTCGGATCAAAATAATTATAAAAATCACACCAGTATTCAAATGCTGCTGTTTTATCTTCATTCTGTGCCAACTGATAATTGATATCTCCAAACATGATACATTTCGTATAATGGGTATCATCTACACGACAGATACCGTCTCGAAACATTTCCTGATATGGTATGCTCTGCTGAGCCGTTCTCGGAACGTTGCTGTTCTTCTTTTCACGGAGCTTTTTCTTTACCAGTTTTTTCTTCTGCTCTCCCGATAGAATAGAACCCTGTTCCTGACCACCCTTAACCTTTGTTCTTACCGGCACTTTTTTTGTGTCTTTGACTGGCTCCTTTGTTTTCTTTTCCAATACCAGATACCTCCTTCTCATTAATTTCTTTTTGAATGGCAGCATAAAAATTCTCTGTCTGATATGGTCGGATACCAGGTCTCTTGAATTTCACCTGGATCATATTCATCAGAATCTTTTCTAATGGTCTGCCATCTTTTTCGTATATGGCAAACATAAAAAATGGCATTGCTATTAAGATCATAGCCATTGCTGCCATCGTGTTTCCCAAAAGACTTCTGGATAAAAAATAGACCGGAACAGCTGTAACTCCTCCAAGTCCGAAACAGATGAGCTGTCTCTTAGTGAGGTTGAACATCACTTTGGTCTTTACTTTCGTCAAGTCCTTTGGTACCTGTACATATGCCATCTTCTTCACTTCCTTTCATCGTAATATCGCTTTCTACTTCATTTCCCCAGACATCCCAGCCTTCACTTTTCTGTCTGGCAAACAGTTCAATACGCGGAACATCTCCCATCAGTTTTTCAATTCTGATCCTTGCTTCCTGTGGTTTTTTACTGTGTTCCTCAATATGCGTCATAATCACCTGATGCACTCCGGCAGAAACTCTTTTCGGCTTCCCTCTAGTTGCCAGAATACAGAACTCCACGTTACTTCTGGTCCAATAACCCATTCCCCAGAACAGGCTGTCCGCCTTTTTATTCATCTTTACCCACACAAATGCAATAGTCTTATACTGAAATCCCCAAGCATCCAGAACGGATAACCCTTCCCTTAAACACGGAAGTGTGACCCACATAAAAAGAGCACAGTCTTTATCAGCCAATCCTGCAATCGGAAGTTTCTTGATATCTTCCAGATTCATAGTCGGATAATGGCTCTCTGCACTGCGCCCGCCTTCTTTTTTCGTGTATGCCCTGTACTGCCAGGGTGGATCCGCGTAAATTACTTTATATTTCCTTTCTTCCATCCACACCTCATTTCTAATGTGCATTGAAGATCGACTTAGAGATACCTCCAGTCTTAAACAATGCGAAACAAAGAATTACGGTGTAAGCTGCTATTGAGAACAATGCAGAATGAATATCCGCAGCGACTGTCATTGAATTGACCAGTACACAATAAATGCCTACGATCACAATGATGAAAAATCCCTGGAATCCCAATGCCAAAAGTCCTCTTGCATAGTTATTTCCAATCTGACCCCATTCCCTGTTTGTCATTGTTGCAAACGGAATCGGTGCTACTGACGTGTATAAATAGATCTCAATCATACGTCCATAAAGAACTACGGTGATTAGGATGGAAATAATCTTCATACACATCGAAACTAACATTGTTTCCAACGAAAGCTGCAACAGTTCACCAAGCTCCATCGACTCCATAGCAGTTTCCATTTCAGTTATGGTACTTGCTATATCAATGGTCGTACTTCCTCCTATCACGCCTGCCGCTGAGTTGACCAGATGTTGCCCCACATCAAAGATCGCCATGGTGATATTAAAGGTATTTGTTACCAGATACACAGCGATAAAAGATTTGAACACCCACTTAAAGAACATCCATGTATCAATCTCGTGCATATTGTTCCTTTCTGTTACCATACTGATCAATTCATAACACAACACAAACGTGATGATCATCCCGGCAATTGGAATGATCACGGAGTTTGATAAACTCTCTATCATGTTAAAGATACCGCTGTTCCACGCTTGCGGAGTCTGTCCTACCTCCGCAGCAATGGTACCGGTCTTATCATTTACATCGGTGAACATGGTAGTCAGATTGCTCGATACAAAATTGGTGAGGAGTTCTCTGATGGCCTCCTCAATCTTTTCAAATAAATCAAACAACCGCTACTTCCTCCTTACTTTCTTAAATACTGCATGGTCCTTTCGAACCATGCAGCAAAGGTTAAAACAAGCCTGAAAGAAGTGGTACAAGAGTTGTTCCGATAAGAGCAACACCGCCACCTGCCATAAGCTGTTTCATACCCTGGGATTTTGCACCTGGATTATCGTTACCGTAACCTTCCATAAGGTTGATAACGCCCCAGATGCCAAGACCTGCTCCAAGAGCGATTACTAAGGTCTGTAATACACCTACTGCACTAGCAAAAAACGCCATCCGCATCCTCCTTTCCATACAAAAATGGATGCTATATTTCAAGCACCCCAAGACTTGTCAATCAGTTTCTATTTCCTCTGCCGGTTAAAATAAACCGGACAGTAACGGAACTAAGGTTGTACCGATCAGGGCTACACCACCGCCAGCCATCAGCTGCTTCATACCCTGAGACTTTGCACCCGGATTATCGTTACCGTATCCTTCCATAAGGTTGATAACACCCCAGATACCAAGACCTGCTCCAAGAGCGATTACTAAAGTCTGTAATACACCTACTGCACTAGCAAAAAATGCCATTTACATTCCTCCTCTCATTCATGAACGCAAAAAAGGCAAGTCCTGCTTATTTCTAGCAAAACCTGCCTGCGTTAGTCTTATACTCATACTGTTTCCTCTTCGAGATCAATCTCGTGAATCTCAATCGGCTCATTCTTTCTTAGAACCAACTGATGTTTCATATACTTTTCAATATCAAAAGCATACTTTGGATTACTGTCCGATAGCTCGCGATATCGTTTGTGTTTTGTAATATCGAACTTGTTGCTGAAAAATGGTCTCACACCACGAAGCTGCAAGATACATTTTCCACCATCCATAACCGCCAGCTCATCCTTTGACATCAGTTCTTTACCTGTTTTCTGGTAATTGATACCATAACTTCGGCTGGTTCCTCTAGTGTCAGATGTGTTATAAAGGTCAATCGTTTCTTTACCAAGCATTTCGGACATTTCTTTCAAGGTAGAACTTTCCTTTCCACCAAGAAATAACGTTGCGTCACAGTTACCCAGAATCGTATCAGCGTGATCTTTATAGATAGCTTTTAGCTGGGACTGCGACTGTAAGATCAGACATGCACTGATCTCTCTGCTTCGGATAACCGCGATCAATCTTTGCATATCTGGAATTTTGATATTTGCAAATTCATCAAACAGACAGCGTACATGGATTGGAAGTCTTCCACCATATTCGTCATCTGCTTTGGTACAAAGAATATTCATCATCTGACTCACACATAAAGCCGTTACAAAGTCAAATGTTCCATCCGTATCCGATGGAATAATAAAAAGAGCTGTTTTTCTCTCTCCCAGAGAGTCCAGCTCCAGCTCATCATAACTCATAACTTCTCTTAATTCTGCAATATCAAATGGTGCCAATCTCGTACCACATGAAATTAAAATGGATTTTGCTGTCTTGCCCGCCGCCAATTTATATTTCTTATATTGACGAACCGCAAAATGTTCCGGCTCTCTTTGTTCAAGCTCGTCAAACATCAGATCGACAGCATTTTTAAAGTTCTCATCATCTTCCCTTGCTTCGGATGCGTTGATCATCTCCAGCAGAGTAATGATGTTTTTCTCTTCCTCCGGTGCTTCATACCAGATGTAACCGATCAATGCCTGGTAATACAGTTTTTCTGCTTTCACCCAGAAATCTTCCCCTGATTTATCGCCATCTCCCTTCGTATTGGCGATGATCGTATTTACCAGTTTCAGAATATCCTTTTCAGAACGGATATACACAAATGGGTTATAATGCATACTCTTCTTAAAATTGATGGTATTCAGGACTTTGATCTCATATCCGCCTTTCTGCAGCATACGCCCTACTTCCAATAAAACAGTTCCCTTCGGATCGGTCACAACATAAGAAGAATGCATCTGCATCAGATTTGGCTTTACAAAGAATCTGGTCTTGCCGGATCCTGAACCACCGATCACTACTACATTTTTATTCCTGGCATATTTCGGTTGCTTTGGCCTACTGCTCATAGTAAGCCCTTCTGTCTCAGTTAATATGATATTGTTCTCCGGATTGTCATCCATATAAGGTTTAATATCCTGCGCGGTTCCCCACCTGGCTGAACCATACTCCATACCCTGTCGGTATTTCTTCGCATTCTTTCCCTTAAAATAGATGATCAGTCTTACTGCAACTGCACCAACAATACCAATGACCACATCTGCTGGATGGAAACTCGGCAATGGATTTTCAAAAGCTGTTCCAAAATTCAAAAAAGCATTGTACAGTTTGATCGCAAACTGCTCGCCCTCTGCCATTCGGTACAGCCATCCAATCTTATCTGCCAAATACCAGAAGATCAGATATGGTATATTTGGGATTATGAGCTTTTTGTAATCGATACTTATAGCTCCTGCCCCCTGTCTTTTGTTTTGACCTTCTCACGTTCTTTCTGGTTGCGTACCTTTTCCTGAGACCTGAAAAGAAGCTTCCTGATAGACGGTTTCTTTGACTTATCCAGCTCTTTTGCGGAAAATTCCTTAAATGCTGCTGTCATCACATCTACGTCTCTGGCTTTAAAAAAGACCAAATATCTCGGTGGATCCGCTCCCTTGTCCTTCTTAAGTGCAAAGTCGATGTTATATTTCTTTGCCACTCGCTCAAAAGACTTGATGTTCTGATCCGTTACCTCAATATTAGTCAATCCTGTGTTCTGACGCATCAGTTGGTCAATCGTCTGCTTTCCGTGATAGGTCTTACTGGCCTGCGTTGTCTTTGCTTTTTCAGCCTCGGTCAAAAATTTCTGCATTGCTGCTTTCAACACCTGCGCCGTTACTTTTGAAGTCTGGGTTCCTGTTCGGATTGCCAGCGCAACAACTTTGGTGTTCACTTCATCTTGCATGACATTCCTCCCTTCCTGCGTTTTCCTGTATCAAAACTAACACCAGGGCGGGTACACGCATTCCCTTAACCAGATTTTCACTTTTATTCCTCCGTTCATTACTTCTGACCTAATACTTTCTTCATACAAAACCCAATGCATGGATTATTTCTTCCATAAGGACAACCGTCACACGGACCAGCCGGTTTCTTTGGCTCTTCTGGTAACAGGTAATAACATTTTTCTTCGCCTAATTCGCATCCCTTCTTTTTCCCACCCCAGAAATAACAATATTTACATGATTTGGGTTTATCCTCTGCATATCTGACTTCTTTTTTCATTTCACTCATTTTGATTTCTCCTAAGTCTTTATTTTTACAATTTCCTGCGCCTGCTTCTGGTGTGGACAAAAGCATTTGCAGACTTAATTGCAAAAGGATATGGCGGAACTTATTTGGCTCCGCCACATAGTTTTTGCCATTAATTTGTTTGAATCAAATTTGTCCCCGACACCCCTGATTACATAGGGAACACTCCAGCCCGTACCTGGTCGGTACTCATAGGACTCTCACCTCTCCGTGGAACTCACTGAGCCGCCCACGTATCATGTACGTGACTAGACGGAAGTATCATTATCCCAATTCAGACTTCATGGCAATCAGACCACACCACCGGTCTGTTTCTTATCTCTGTTGATCGCTCTCTGTAAAAACAGGTCTTCGCGCCAGAATCTTCGTTGCTCCATCCGAACGGATATGAACTGGAATGCTGCTTATTCTTATTTCAAGGTTCGTCGGGGCTTTTGCCCTTCTACCTTGTTTATGGGGACAGAAACTGGCAGTTCCAACGATGGATTTTTTAAAATTTTTTTGAGAAATTTTCTGCGAGTGCAGAATGAAGATAATTAGATGTGAATTTTGGCAAAAAAAGAAAAGACTCTAAGATTACTTAAAGTCTTTCTATAATTCAAATTCATAATTTGTTGCTATTATAAATTTCTTCCCTGATATTGAATTGTTACAACATGAACAGTTTTCGTTTCTTCATCAATTCTATAAATGGCAATATAGTTATCAATTATCAATTGACGATAGTTCTTGCTTGCATAACGTCCTTCCATACGCTCTTGATGAGCTTGCGGAAACGTCTCCAATGTTTTCAGCTTTTTCTTTATGCGATCTGTTTGACCTTTCGCATTTTCTGGTGATAGCTTCTCCAATGCAATATATGCAAAAATATCGTCCAAGTCTCTGAATGCTCGTGGGTTTAATTTAACATTATACTTATCCATAGTATTTTCTATTCAGCATCTCGAAAGCTTCATCGAGATCAATAGAAACGCCACCCTCTTCCAATTCCTTTTCAGATTCATATATCGCCTGATCAATACGATTATTTCTGGCAAATTTATCATAAAGTTCGCTGCTCATAACTACTAAATCACTATAGCCATTTTTTGTGATAAAAATAGGCTCTTGTATTTTGTGCGCCATTTCAGAGATTTCACTTGTATTTCTAAGATCCTTAATTGGCATGATAACTGGCATAGTTCCACTCCCTTTCTTGTTTTGACACAATTATAGCATAATTATGCCCATATTGCAATATTCTATGCCTATCACGGTGTTTCCTGTTTCCTGTTTCCTATTTTAAATCTGTAACGTAAAATAAGTTACAAATTAAAATAGTATTTCAATATGAGTGGCAAAACTAATGAGACAGCTTTCCTGCGCTCTGTCTTGCGTCAAAATACTTTACAAACATATTCAACTGGTCTCTCGATAACCTTGTGTTTTTCATAATTTCTTCGATGCTGAGGCCTTCCACACATCTCTTTTGATACACAAATGCCGCCACATCATAAGATTCTAAAATCAATCCAGCTAAGAGATTTCGAAAACATTCAATATACTGTGAAAATATATTCTCGTCTTCAACCTCTCCGTACTTATCCAGTATTTCCTGAACCTTCTCATAATCTGGTTTTTCTGTTTGTTCTTCTTCTCCAATCATGGCCTGTAACTGTGCAAGTGCATCCTTTCGTTCTTCCGAGTTCATTCTTGCAATCAACCAGATAGCTTCTAATGCCGGCATTTCGATATCTTCCGGGAGTGGTGGCAACTGAATATATCTTACTTCTCTTTCCATAGTTCATTCTCCATTCTCTTATGCTCTAATAATTTTTCGTAATCCGCTGTTTGCTTCTTCCAGCAATATCTGGACAAAGGTTCCTGCAAACAAAACAGCAAATGCTACAACCGCAATAACAATCAATGCAATGACGTTCGCCCACTCCTGATAAGCCAGAAACAGAATCATCGCCGCTACTATGCCAATACCCAGCAGACCATAACACAATCCATAAATGGCGGTCATTGCTTTTACCGCCAGCCACACCAAAGACGTAACCAGTAATGCCGGAATTGCCAACAGTTTTCCTAACATTTTTAAAATAATCATATGCCCTCCTTATCTTGCCACGGCCATGTATGGCATATCGTGATTTACTTCTGCACAGTAATAGCTGTCCATTGTGGACGGTGCATTGAACAGTGCGGCCAGTAAATATTTTTTTATGTTCTTCACTTTGGATGTATTGTTACTTAAGCAGCCCAACACATACTCGATATGGTAATACCCCAATTTTAGAAATTTGCTTTTCACAAGAGCCGTCGGATATGTATTGCTTGCAATCAACATGGTTTGATTTTTATTCAAAACCGTCTCTAAGATTAACTGCATGATTCCTTCAATGGTCTCCCTCTCAAGCGGATGTGCTACCAATAAATCGCCATAAGAAATATTCTCTTTGATGATTTCCTCGTAAACTCTCATTTCATCCATCATATCATAATCCAATCTTACTGATGTGCTTGCTTCTGTTGCAGATATGGTATGATTAGATTTATTATCACTAAATTCAGTATTATTAATATTAGTATAATTAGGGTTTGAAATGTAAACTTCTTGAAGTTTATTTTCAGGACTTCTAGAAGTTTGTTTTGGGGACTTCATGAAGTTTGTTTTGTAAACTTCTGTATCATCCACATTTTCCTCAATAGTTTGATTTATAAACTTCTCTTTTTCTGTATACTCATCATAAGTTGTTTTATCAAACTTTTCTATCGTATCTTCATGCATATCTGAAGTAGCTTCAACAATCATAAAACTCTTCACATAGATAATATTTGCTTTTCCAAATCCCTGACGACGCTTCGCTATCAATCCGATTCCATTTTCATCATCAAGTTCTTGTAAAGATTTGATTGCTTTATTTCTGCCACAATTCAATAATTCCATGATATCTTCAATAGAAAAATAAATATATGCTCTGTTTTTCTCGTCAAACCATTGATTTTTAATAGATAACGCCATACGGTCCAGCATCAATCCATATAAAATCTTCGCGTCACTGCTCAAATGTTTAAAATGTTCGCTTGTGAACAATAATTTTGGAATTCTGTAAAAGCTGTATTGGTCGGCTTCATTTCCATAAAAATAATTAAAAGTCACTTTTTCGCTCATGTCCTCTCCTTTCTCAGCCCTGTCGGCTGTAACTTACTTTCATTCAGAAGTGCTGATTCTGACACTTCTGTAATCAAGTAATCACAAAATCTTTTACGTATAATAAATTTGGCAATCCATTTCCTCGTGTTTGTTTTTGAACTAGTCCTTCCTTTTCCAGTTCTGATAAACACTCCATAGCTTTCCTACGTCCTATACCCATATCCTTTGAAATCTCTTCAATTGGGTAAATGATATACATTCGATTTTCTTCATCCAGCCATTCATTTTTAACTCCCATTCCCATACGGTCTAATAAAAGACCGTAGAGAACTTTTGCCTGGAGTGAAAGATTCGTAAAATGTTTTTCTGTAACCAGTCTCTTCGGAATTCGTACAAATGAATACTGGTCTGCCTGTTTTCCATAAATATAATCAAACTTCATTAGTCTTCCTCCTGACTTTTCTTCCAATTCTCCAACAGTTTTACGATGACATTCTCCATATCAGCTGAAGAATAATGTGCCGGGAAATACTTCATCAATTTCTTTTCGTTAAAAGTCACTTTCTTCGCTGGGGCTTTCATCGGAATACTGCTATTTAAGATACTGATCATCAACTGCTGTGTCATATTTCCCTGCCCCAAATGCTGACGTAAATTGGAAATCTGATTTGGTTTGATAAAACCATTGTCACAGATATATTCATAAATCCATGACTGAACCTGCTTGTCTATGTAGGAAATATCAACTGCGATTGTAAAATTCAAACGCTTATTATCCACCATATCTAGTAAGTCTGGAATAAGTTCTGTGAGACGGATATATCGTGCTACTTGTGCACTACTTACACCAAGCTGCTCACCAAGTAGTTCTCTTGATTTCTTTCCTAACTTGTGCTCAAAATGATCACAAGTTAAATCCATTCGCTCGCCCTGACGTTTCATTGCATCCAACTTCATCTTATAAGCAAATGCCTTTTCGCTTGGTAACAGTTCTTCACGCTGAATATTCGCATCAACCATAGCCACCACGGCTTCATCTCTGTTCATATCACGGATGATTGCTGGGATTGTTTCCAACCCTAACAACCTTGATGCGTGCATTCTTCTGTGACCAGACACCATTTCATATCCATTTCTTCCATTCGGTCTTACCAGCACTGGAACCAGAACTCCGTTTATACGGATACTTTCTACCAATTCCTGCATCTTTTCATCATCTACAACCTTAAACGGATGATCTTCAAAACTACGAATGTTTCTGATCTCGATATCCATAGCTGCTTCTTCATTTACAACACCCAGCAATTCATCAATGCTTGGTAATTTAATTTTTTCTGCACTCTTATTCTTCATTTGCTAAAACCTCCAATGTTAACCCTCTGTATGCCTGAGAAACTTTCCCATTGTAACAATGCTTAAAAATACTGATACCTTCTGCACTGGCTTCGGCTGCCTTTACGGATAACGGAATTGTATTTTCAAAAATTTTGATTGTAGTTCCATAGGTTGCCTTTACCTTTTCAGTAATTTCTTTCGCATAATTCGTTCTGAAATCTACCATCGTAAGAAGGATTCCCTCTATTTTCAAATTGCGATTCATGCGTCTTCTTACAGTAGAAATCGTGCGAATCAATTGCTGTAAACCTTTCACTGGAAGATAAGCTGCCTGCACCGGTATCAACACACTGTCGGCTGCAACCAACGCATTGATGGTCAGCATACCTAAAGATGGCATACAGTCAATCAAAATAATCTCGTAGTGTTCTCGCATCATATCGATGTATTCTTTCAGAATCACTTCTCGGCTGATTACGTTCGCAATAGACATTTCCAATGCTGAAAGATCGATATTGCCTGGCAGAAGATCCACACCTTCCTCATGATGAAGAATTCCATCTTCTGGATGAATTTCTTCCTCATTGATTACCGCTGTCATAACTGTTGCTAAAGTCACTGATATATCATCCGGTTCCCCGTATCCTAAGCTTGCTGTCAACGAACCCTGAGGATCATTATCAATAATTAAAACTTTCTTTCCTTCTCTGGCGAGTCCGATTCCCAAATTCAAAACCGTAGTTGATTTCGAAACTCCTCCTTTTTGGTTACATACGGATATAACTCGACAAGCATCTTTTTGCATATGTGCTTCCTCCTCTAATTTATCAATTTCTTTTTTGCCTTTACTGGCTCTACTTCTGCATAAACTCTAAAATATCTGTTTGTTCCTCTATTTTTATACTCATCAGAAAATTCTGTGAGATTCATATTTGGATGTTCCAATAATATCCTGCGAAACCATTCGATATCATTGTGTGTACCCTGTAATCTGATCTTCAGCAAATTATCCCTCCTGTTTATTCAACTGTAAGAAGTACATATGTAAGTTCTGCTATGCCCTAACGCTGTGTACTTCATCATTTACCTCCAGGTATAATCATCGTAAACACGAAATGTCTCTAAATATTGTTCAAATATTTCACAATTTACGAGAACAATCTTGTCTACCTTATAAATTGCATTTGCCTCTTTCGCCAATTCTTGAAATTTTGTAAGTCCAATACTATACTTCTCTGCTCCCTCTTGATACCTTACAAATTTTTTTGAATTCTTAGTCCTCTCAACGTCTTTTCTTGTATATCCCATAATTTATCCTTTCATTTCACTCTGTTTTCTCTTAGATAAGCTTCAAAAATGTGTCTGTTAATACGTACCATTTTTCCAATCTTAAAAACTGCGCCTGCGTCATGAACCATTCTTGTAAATGGCTTCATACCAAAACCGTAGTATTCCACGCCCATCTTATAAGTGATAAAATCTCTTTTCAGCATCTCGAGATCCTCATCATCAATATGGTGAGCATACATCCAAATGTTTCCAGACACCTTATCCCTCCTCAGCTAACTCACGTGGCGATTTTTCTCTAAACTGTTCCAAGTAAGCATCAAAGATATCTCGATTAATCAATACTGTGCTGTCCATCCTGTAAATTGCACCCGCCTCTTGCGCCAGTTGCATGATTTTTCGATGTGACATACTGTACACAATTTCTGCTTCCTGATATTTCAAAAATTGTTTTCTCAACTTTCTAGCCGTATCACGGACTTCTTTTCTTCTTTCAACGCTATAATACGGTTCATCCTGATGATTCATCGTTGTACCTCTCTTTCATAAATTACCATGACAGATTTACCACGCAAAAAAAGGACACCTTTTAAAATTTCTTTTAAAAAGTGTCCTTGATAGAACTTATATTCTATGTTTGTAACTCTGACAAAAATTCACAAGATTTCACATCTCGCCAAATCTATATAGCGATTTGTTGTCAATTTGATGTCAACTTCTCAATTCATGCCTGAAAACCCTTGATTTTCAAGGATTATTTATCGAGACTTTTCATTGTTGGGAACAGTAACACGTCTCTGATTGCTGCGCTGTCTGTCAACAGCATACACATTCTGTCGATTCCGAATCCGATACCTCCTGTTGGCGGCATACCGATTTCAAGTGCGTTCAAGAAATCTTCGTCTGTTGTGTTCGCTTCTTCATCACCTTGTGCAAGCAATTCTTCCTGTGCTTTGAAACGTTCTCTCTGATCGATTGGGTCATTCAGCTCTGAGTACGCATTTGCCATTTCCCATCCATTCATAAAGAACTCGAAACGTTCTGTGTATTCTGGATTCTCTGGTTTTTTCTTTGTAAGTGGAGAAATCTCGATTGGATGATCCATTACAAATGTTGGCTGAATCAAGTGCTCCTCTGCAAATTCTTCGAAGAATAACGCAAGAATATCACCTTTTTTGTGACGTTCTTCAAATTCTACGTGGTGTTCTTTTGCAGCTGCTCTTGCTTCTTCCAGTGTGTGAATCTCATCAAAATCAACACCTGCATATTTCTTTACAGCGTCTACCATTGTGATTCTCTCAAATGGTTTTCCAAGATCCATCTCTACCCCATTGTAAGTGATTGTTGTTGTTCCAAGCACTTCCTGTGCCACATAACGGTACAAGTTCTCTGTCAGATCCATCATTCCGTTGTAATCTGTATATGCCTGATATAATTCCATCAATGTAAATTCCGGATTATGTCTTGTATCCAAACCTTCGTTACGGAATACTCGTCCAATTTCATAAACGCGTTCCAATCCGCCGACAATCAATCTCTTCAAATACAATTCCAAAGAAATACGAAGTTTGAGATCTTCATTTAAAGCATTGAAATGTGTCTCAAACGGTCTTGCCGCTGCACCACCGGCATTTGCTACCAGCATCGGTGTCTCAACTTCCATAAATCCCTGTCCGTCTAAATATCTTCTGATAGAAGCCAAAATTTTAGAACGTTTAACAAATGTATCTTTTACATCCGGATTCATGATCAAATCCACATATCTCTGACGGTAACGTAAATCCGTGTTTGTCAATCCGTGGAATTTCTCCGGAAGAATCTGCAAGCTCTTTGCAAGCAATGTTACTTCCTCTGCATGGATCGAAATCTCACCCATTTTTGTGCGGAATACCTCACCTTTGATTCCCACGATATCACCGATATCCATCTTCTTAAAGTCTTTATAAGCTTCCTCACCTACACAGTCTCTTGCAACATAAGACTGAATATTTCCCTGTAAATCCTGCACATTACAGAATGAAGCTTTTCCCATCACACGCTTAGACATAATACGTCCTGCGATAGACACTTTCTTTCCTTCCATTGTCTCAAAGTTATCTTTGATCTCCTGGCTGTGCGCATCTGCATCATATCTTGTAATCTGGAATGGATCTTTTCCATTTGTCTGCAAATCTGCAAATTTCTCACGACGCACTTTTCTCAATTGATTAATATCTTGTTCTTGTACATTCTTTTGTTCAGCCATGTCTCTTCTCTCCTATTCTTATACGCTTCTGTCGATTTTCAGCACTTCGTACTCGATGATACCAGCCTGAGCTTCTACCTCTACTTTATCTCCCACTTTTTTCCCAATCAGTGCTTTTCCAAGCGGAGACTCATTCGAAATCTTACCTGCAAGGCTGTTTGCCTCCGTAGAACCTACGATTTTGTATTCTACTTCTTCTTCAAATTCTACGTCATATAATGAAACAGTGCAGCCTACGTTGATTTTGTCAAAGTCTACTTCATCTTCTACAACAACCTCTGCATTTTTCAAGATTTTCTCAATCTCTTCAATACGTGCTTCAATATCACGCTGTTCATCTTTTGCAGCATCATATTCTGCATTTTCAGATAAATCACCTTGTTCTCTGGCTTCTTTAATCTTCACAGCAACTTCTTTACGTCTTACTACTTTTAAATTTTCTAATTCTTCTTCCAGTGCTTTTAATCCTGCATAAGTAAGTAATGTTTTCTTTTCTGCCATTGTTATACTTCCTTTCTTACCCCTTTACGCCCTTTTTCGGGCATGTATATTTCGAAAATTACGCCTTAAAATCTCTGATAAATAATTTTATTTTCACAATTTCAATATTATACATGATGCACCCTTTAATGTCAAGAATTCCGCTGGTTTTCCACTCGTTTTCATACATGCGACATGGTTACTGTTCACTCTTTATCGCTGCCCACATGGCTGAACTTATACCTTTCTAATCCCCTACTCCAAAATCGGTATTCTCATAGAGCACTTCTACTGTCGGATCTTCTTCCAAATACGCATATTTTTCCAAAAACCAGCGCACCAGTTCTTCATCCCGAACGACATCCGTCGTATTGTTTGTAAACACATTGACCGTCCCCAGTCTAAAATGCTCTTTCAGCATCCGAATGTCATAATCGATCATTTCCTTTGTCTGTCCTTTGATTCCGACCATCAGACACGGCGAATCGAACAGTTCCGCCACCTCCTCCGGTGTTGTAAATCCTGTGTTTTTATTCAAATACTGCTGGCGAAATTCATTGTCAAACGTTTCCACCCCTATTTTGAACACAATAGGAATCCCCATATAATCTCGCATTTCCTGCAATTTTTTACGATACATCCAGTGGCTTTCAAAAAATAGTTTCTTAATCTTTTTCGTTTGTATTAAGATTCGGATTTCCTCCAATGTCTCTTTTGGCAGTTCAAAGCAGCTCCCCGAATTGATGACTTCCAAGACACCGAATTCTCCTGTTACCTGCGACAAAATCTCGTGGTTTAACCGAATCATCTCATCTTTTTGATTTGAATTATCCTCTATATAATCGCAAAATCTGCATTTCCCCCATATACATGGAAATGCCTTTAAAAGCACGATCTCCCTCTGATTTTTATTTGTAATTTTGCTATACCTGTCCATTCGTTTTTCCCTCTCGAATCTGCTGTTTCATCGAATTTGACAGTACTGCAAGAACCGCCACAACAATTGCAATTGAGATCAAGCGGTCTGCATAGTCTGTCACAATCTGTACGACAAACGCACTCGCAACCATATGCAATCCCAGTTTATGCAAAAGTGTCACAAGAATCGATGAACCGGAAGATGTCACTCCGCCAAACACATACGCTGTGATGCACGCATTGATAATTGTTCCCGCAATTGACACACAAAATACCCCAAGAAAAATATTCCATTTTTTTAACAATGTTGTTCGAAAAAGAATTCCAGCAGCCACTCCGGTCACTATCTGCACCGGGATAAAATAGAGCGAATAAATATCTGTCGTGATGCCAGAAATCACACCGCTGACCACCCCGGCAAGAACTCCTCCAATAATATTAATCACCGCACTCAATGCAATAAAACAAACCTGTACCACTGTCAATTTTTTCATTTTCCTTCTCCTCCTAAGCCATAATCTGTCGCAGGATTGTTCTGATCTCCTGCTCTGATTTCCCAAAAACTCTATGTAAAAACATTACCATAAATTCCTTCTCATCCACCTCGGTGAGCACAATGCTGTTTTCCTCTTTCTTCCAGAAATTCATTGCATCCACCACAGATTGCCCGATACTGATTCCCTCTGCCTCCACAGTTGTATAGGCTTCAAAGCCACTGCACAATTCCCGATTAAGAAAATACGCAACCGCAAGCGGATCGTTGATAACACAGCCGATCCCCCGCTCATATTCCCAGTGAAAATCATAATAAAACCGAGTAATATTTTTGACAAATTCACCTTTCTCTGTATCCAGAATTTGCATGTATTCCAAAATATTCAGTGTCAATACGATTTTTCTTGTCACATCTAATCCAACCATATGAATCTTCGTTCTCAGATTTTCATACACATATTTTGCAGCGTCCGGATCACACCAGTAATTGTACTCTGCCACCGGCGAACAATTTCCGTGACTTTTATAAGAGCCTCCCAAACACCTTGTTTCTCTCTTAAAGTGTCTGTAATGTAACTCACTGCATCTTTTTCTTGCGCGCTCCCCGGCACATTCTCGTATCCACTTTCCCCAAGACCATCCATTCCATGTGTATCCTGAGCGCTGATATATTCCCGCCTTAACGATTTTTCCTCCCCTCGGTATACCGGGATGTCAAGTCGATTCATGACATTTAATACCTTTCGGATATTTTCCACACCGATATCCACCGGCACATTTCCACAGACTGCTGTGATTCCGATAACTTCCAACTCCGGTGATGCAAGTGCCAGCATCAGTGCCAAGGCATCATCAATGCCCGTGTCACAATCAATGATAATTTTTCTTTTTGCATTCATTCTCCAATCTCCTTTCGCGTAAAAAAGAGCCGCATCTCCAAAGATACGGCTCACTCTAAAAAGTCCGGCTGCCCGGACTCTTTTCCTTTTTGCTTTTCAATCCTTAGTTTTTTATTCTGGGAAGTTTTCGAACCAGTCCAGAGCAGATCACTGCTCTGATTTTATAAACGCAAAATGTATTATAGCAGATATTTGACAGCTTGAAAAGCTATACATTTACTGCCGATATTTTTACTTTTTTCAATGCCTTTGACACTGCCGGAATAGAGATTATAATAACTGTAATCACCGCCTCAGCAAATATGTAGCATCCATTATATACCAAGGAATATGGGAGCGCTCCCCATCCATCCCAGGCATATTCTCCAAAGAAAATCCATCCAGAAATGACTGCAAATACATATCTTCCAAACACACCGAGCAGATAGCCTTTTACCAGTCCATGCTTGGACTCTGCAAATACTCCGGACAATCCAAGTGCCCCGAATGCGAGCGGATAGTCAACCAATACCTGCAGTGGGAAATAAATATACGGCTCAATAATAAATTGTAGTACACCATATGCAGCTCCTGTCAAAATTCCTGTTGCCGGACCATACACATAACCTACAAAGCAGATGAACAACATGCTGAACAATGTAATAGAACCGCCAAATGGGAAAGAATAAACCTTTAACATAGATGTCACCATCGCAAGTGCCACTGCCATCGCACAGAACACAAGCTGCTTTGTCCCCATTTTCTTCTTTTCCTTTTTCTCTTTCTTTGCCAGAACTGTCGCAAGCACAATCAATGCAATTAAAATCACTGCAGCTGCAACATATCCCGCTGTGGTGAGTTGATACCCACCCTCTGTTGTTGATACAAAAAATGACATAAAAAAACCTCCTAAAATAATTTTTTACAGGAGGAACCACTTTGGTACTGCTTCCTTCCGCCGGTACTAACCGGTTCAAGTAATGAGGGTCAACACACATCTGTGTGATTCTCAGCTCATGGCTCCCCTAGCAAATTGCTATATGAAATTTGTCATTTCTAATCTATTGTATCACACTGTCATCTTTTGTCAATTTTTATTTCAACTTCAGCAAAAGGGATGTCGTCTTCGACATCCCTTTCACCTTAAATATGATCTGTTATATTTTATTTTCCAAATCTTCTGCGGATAACTTCAACCGCTGCGCCAAGGCATCCTGCCATTCCTAACATAAATGGAACTGCTGAAGCTGTATCACCTGTTTTTGCCGGCTTACTGTTATCATTGTTGTTGCTGTCATTTTTGTCATTGTTTGGTTTTGTGACATCCGGAACTCGTTTCAAACCATCCACCGCATCTTTGATTTCTACAATCACATCTTTTACATCCTGCTCTGTAGCATCTTCATCTTCCAATACAGCTTTTGCGTTAGCCATTGCTGCCTGATATCCTTTCCAGCTGTCAGCTGTGTAATCAGCCTCTTTGTAATATGCCAAACATTCATTGTAATATTTCTCTAATGCTGATTTATCTACCTGTTCTGGTGCAACCGGAAGTTTCGGAATTTCTCTTGTCTCCTTCACATCACAGCCTTCTCGCTTACAAGTACGAACTTCCAATCCTGTTTCTGTCTCAGTTGCCTCTTTTTCTACTGTCCACTCGCCAAAATCATGTCCAAGTGCGTCAATCACTTTTCCCTCTTCCACAACTGTATCACACACTTTACATACTTTATCTCCTGTGTATCCGGCTTCTGTACATGTTGCTTCTTTTGCATTTTTCAACTCTATATCATGTTTTCCTGTTGCTGCAATTTCCTCAGTCTCTACCACACCACATTTTGTACAGGTTCTTGTCTTTTCACCCTTTTCTACACATGTAGGTTCTTTTGTCACTTTCCATTCGCCAAATACATGTTCACATTCTGCAATTGTAATCTTATAAGTTGTTCCTTCTGTAACTAAAGTTACTACTCCAGCCGCATTTGCTGTAATCACATTTCCTTCTGATGCTTTGTAGAAATACCATGCATTGTCATCTGCGCTCCATGCAGCCACTTTATTGTTTGATCCTGACCAGTTATTCAAATAGTTAGAACCATTTGACACTGCAAATCCACCATGTTTGCTGTCTCCAATTGTAAGCACCTGCGGCGTATCTGTCAGTTCTACATTCTGTCCTGAAATGTTTACATATTTTCCATTCGCATCCTGCATTGTGTAACCATTTCCGGATTTCTTAAGCGTCCACATAGAATCTTTATATTCACCTGTGTTAAAGTTTGCAGATGACATTCCAAGACCTTTCGGATCTCCTGCCACTGTGCTTGCCAAATTTAGCATAATGTGTGTATTGCTTCCGAACAGATATGTTCCTTCTTCCACTTTTGTAATTGCCTTGTAAGGAGGCATATCACTGCGCTCTTCTTTTGTGATACTACTTACATCTCCGCTTTCTTTTACAATCTTTCCAGGAACATTGTATGTCTCACCTATTTTCAATGTCACTTCTTTTACATCATTCTCCACAAAAATGTAGTAAGTCACATCTCCGATTGTAACAGCTGTCTGGCCTTCTGCTTTTCCGGTAATCGCAATTTCTGTATTCGCAGTTGTTGTCTCACCTTCGTACATCTCGCCTGTCACTTTAGCAACATAGCTATATTTGTCATTTCCCTGTGCCGGATTTAACAGGTAATTACTTCCATTATTAGCCTTTGCCACAATCAGGTACTGTCCGTTATCTGTAATTTCTGCCAGCTCCGTTACTTTTTCATATCCTGCGATTCCACTGTCAGATGCATTCTCTGATTGTTTGTAAATCTCAAAGTCGCATCTGCCGTTTGCATCTACAGTACTATTTCTGTCAAAGTGTAATTTTGCTTCATTGTCTTTCCAGAAGAACAGGACTCCTCCCCTTGTTCCTCCTTCTGTCTGCGTAAATGTAAATCCTTGGCTTCCTTTCGCCACCTCAATCGCCGCACGAGTTGTTGTAAGCGGTGTTGCAGCAGAAGTTGCCATCTTCGGTGTCAAATATACTGTCTGATTGTCCGCTGTTGTAGATGAAACGATGAATTTTCCATCATCCTGTTTGTCAAATGTAAACAGACATTCGCTGATTCTCTTTTTCTCTCCGTTAAACTGTGCATCGTTTCCGAGTTGCACTGCTGCCTCCGGTTTTACTTCTACCTGCTCTTTGATTACTTTCGCTACATGGTCAAAATTATTAGAGCCAGAAGCCGGATTCACTACATAATAGCTTCCGTCGTTCGCTTTCGCTGCAATCAAATACTGTCCACCGTTTGTAATCTGAGCAATCTCTGTCACTTTCTCATATCCCGCAAGTTCTGATTCTTCACTTGCTTTTCGTGATTTTTTCCACAGTTCTAATTGACAGTTTGCATCAGCACTGCTATTTCTGTCAAAATGCAATTTAGAATTATCTGCCTTCCAAAAATACAAATATGAACCAGCCGCTCCGGAAGATAGATCTTTCAATGCAACCGTTCCATCTGCCTTTTGTTCTAACAAAATTTCTGTTTCTGTTGTTGTACATACACACTTAGAAGGCGCTTTTTTATGATTTACATATACTTTCGCATCTCCTGCCTGTGCAGAAATTTTATATGTGTTATCTTTATTCTCAACTTTGTCAAATGTAAACAGACAGCTGTCTAATGACTTTTTCTCACCGTCAAAATTAGCCTGAGCTGTTGCAAGCTGCGCTTTCACTTGTGTCTCGACTGTCTGAGGATCTTCCCCTTTCAGTTCCACTTCTGCGATTGTCTTATCCAGTCCTTTTAAACTGCTGTCAGCGTAGTTTCCGGTCTTATCTACGTAAGTTTTTGTATCTCCGATTCTGAGTTCTACAACCTCATAGTTTTCAGAGTCTGTCACTGTCACTCCGATTTTTGTAGATGCATCACCGGATTTCAGTGTCACAATCGCTCTCTCCAAGCCTTTCACTTCTTTTGAATCCACTGTAAGTTTGCCATCTGCGTATGTCGCTTCAACAGCTTCCTTATTATCTGAGGATACCGTTACCTCTGCACCTTCTTTCACACCGTTTACTGTGAATTTTTTGCTCTCACCGGATTTCATCGTGACATCTGCCACTGTTTTTCCATCTGCATTTGTGCACCAGATATTTCCTACTGCCGCACCTTTCGCAATATCATTGATATCCAAATTTTTGTATGTGAGCGCTGAACCTGCATGTTCATAGAGAAGTCCAACTGTTCCGTCCGGCAGCACTGTCAGGCAAGAATATGCGTAATATGCAGAACCGTTAATGCTGTAGTCATATTCCCACTTGATAGAACCGTCTCCCTGCACAAGTCCTACAAAAATCTTTCCTGCCGCACGACTTCCTGTATTCGATGGAGCCGCAAATAAGATTGCTGTCTTTCCATCAATTTTTTCAGGATATGTAATTGCTGTCAGCTGACAGTTCAAGTTATAGGAAATACCCATATCTTTCTTAGGAGACCATGTCTCTCCGAAATCTTCTGATACATAGTATCCGCCATGGCGGGTAAACATATACAATTTACCATCCGCCTCTGTCACAACTGCCTCT
>UMKA01043073.1_pt1 | contig 34135 bp, 35 predicted proteins | sample 1966211 | NCBI WGS metagenome assembly UMKA01 (sample SAMEA4836165, study PRJEB28245) | human gut metagenome | biome: gut microbiome; material: fecal sample | place: Denmark | collected 2008
CTCCTTAGTAGATGTCTTGGTCATTATTAAATTGGTTAATCCAGTTCTCCAATTCAGTAATCAAAATATTTTTCATCGTGGAAATAAATGTGTCTATCCGTGGATTGTGATTCTCCTTTATTGCAACAACTTTTTTGTAAAGTGAATCACTCTCTAATAGTTGACCATTGGCATCAGCAGGAGATAGAAGAACCATGATTATTAGATGAATCGACGAATTTGTAATCTGCTCTCCTGAAATGAGAAACGATAGTTCACTATTTCGGACAAAAGAATCTTTAGTCTGAATATGTATTGTCGGTAGAGTATCTACCCACCCTTCGATGGCCGCACCTGCTTGGACAATCGACACTCGATACATATCCCCGAAGTTCCGAATAAGCCCATCACGAATAAGTTGGCTTATATGTTCATCATTCCATCGAATGCCTTGCAAGCTAACATCCTTCTGCCACTCGTCAATCACCATCGGGAATTTCTGACATTTTCGTTTTAAGGATATTGATGTAAAATACTGCTGAATCTCATTTGATTTCCAAGTGAAGAAGCGGTGATCATAAAGATACTCTCCCTCTCTCGGCTGTACATCCAAAGTATCAAACGCCACTAATGAAGAACCTGCGCCAATTGCTCCATTCCCTTTAAGCAATCTTAAGCGTTGCTCTTGGTCCGGTGTTCGTGGCATATTATTCTTCACCATGTACTCTAGTACAATCTGTTCTTGCCCAAACGCGCCAAAATGAAAGAATACATTTTGTAGCACATCTAGTTGATTTCGATCTACGCGTGTTCCACAATTGCTTAACCAATCCTGCAATGTTTCATCGTATTGGTCTGCACTTCCAGAATGAATGTGGCGAAGCTCCTCCGCAATCACCATATCAACCGAAGGATAAAGGATGACCTTCTCTTCGCCATCAACTACCTTAACTTTACTAATACCAAATAGCCTACGGCAAAGCTTTGTATATACACCATATAGCTCAACTGCACCGATGTCTTGATTTTCATCCTGCGCAAAATGGAGCAAGGCTAGCTTAATTTTACCAAAATCCTCTTTTGAGTAACTTCCATAAAGCCAGTGTTTCACAGCACTTTTGTAGTCACCATTATCTAACGCTTCAACTCCATCCGAGAAGGCACCGATTGTGGGATTACAGTCAATAATGTTAAAGTCACGTATTGCTTTAATTAAACTCTCAACATCTTCGCAGTTGGTAAATATACTTGATGATGCGGTCATTTCATCTTGCAGCACCGACTCGCTTGCAATAATCAGTTGAACTTCGTCCCTGATTTCTTTGAAATAGAGTAGATCTTTCAAGACCAGAATCATAGATGATGCGGTAATTTCTCCGTCCTTAAATGCTTGCGCAAGGAAGGAATAGTATTCTGTCTCAACCTTCTTTAAATTATCACGGAATACGTTTCCAGACCGATATTCCTGAGCCATTTGATCGAGAAAAGAAAAATCACGCTGGCCCATTGTGCTCCCCAGCATCATCTGGGTAAACATATAGGTCACAATATAGTGCTCCTTCCGAGAAAGGTATCGCGTTCTCTCGGAGGCAATATATTCTTTAAACTCAGCTTCGTGAATGGAGAGTTCTTCTTGTGCACGTTGACGATGCTCGTCCAATACCTTCTTTGCCTTTGCTTTTCGTGCGGATATTCCAGCTGCACCAGCAGCGATGCCAGCCATATCTCGAAATATGCCCATCTTGTTCACACTCCTAAAACTTGATTTCTCTGAGTTTCTTCGTCACATAATATGTGACTGCCTCTATATCTTTTTCTGCTTTCCCTTGAAAATCCACATAATCTCTAGGCAAATTGGGGAAACTCTGAATCCATGCTTTATGTTTGGCTGCCAAACGCTTCAATACGTTCAGTGAACTATTCATTCCAAGTTGATCCTTCATAATCTCTGTTAATTCGCCTTTCAGATTCCCGTCTCCCGCATGATTCTGAAACTGATTACAGTCAGAAATCAATTTATCGTAAACTGCCATTGCAATCTTCCATTCCTCAATCCATTGCATCTGAATCTTCACTAACCTACTCTGAACTGTAAATAACATGGCCTTTTGATGAATTGGCCTAGACTTCATAAGCTCAAATAGCTGATCATTGTCTGGAGCATCCTTTTGCTCAAACATATCTACTCGCAACTTAAACGGTTTCAATAGGCCCTCATAATACACAAGTGTTTCCCCAGGCAGATATGTAGACAATTCCTCAAGTTGCACATTTGAGGCTGACATAGATGAACCAATTAGATTCCGGTCATCTTCAGATGTAATCCGGTGAGTAATCTTTAATGTGGTGTTTTTCAAAATTTCTGGTGCCATGGAAGTTGGCAACTGATCTGCAATGACAATCCCTTCACGCAGTGCACGGACCTCTGCTAACATTTTTACAATATAACTGGTAGCAGCCGACTTAGGATTTGCATCTTCTCCAGTGGTATCACTGCACACTGGTGCAATCAGGTTGTGGGCCTCTTCAATAAAAATTACATGACGTAAGGGTTTGTCCATATCCCCCTTCGGATCAATGCGTAATGCTTCTCGAATGAGTGTACATAGCATCAATGTCAGAAAATTTGCGGGTCCTTTTCCTAGCGATTCCAATTCTATGATAATCGGATACTTCGTCCAGTTCTCTGGTGTTATTGTAGACACAGGAACATCAAATACGTTCCCCAAATCGCGCCTTAATAAAGATGAAATTCGCATCTCCAAAGCGGACTTCATATTGCCTCGGACTTCACCATCGTAGTCCGTCTTCTCAAGTTCCTCCTCCAGTTTTTTATAGAGTTCTGTCATTGTTGGATAATCTCGCTCTCCAGTGTTTATGTCCTCAACATCCCATCCATGATCCACATAAACAGCTTCAATTGCGCGATCTAGAAGAGCAGGTAGTGGCGGACTCAGAGGAAATGCGCCTTCAAATACTTCATCTAAATTCTGAATATGCTCTGCCAAGGCCATCCCTATCGGAAATTGGAAAGGGTTAATTGCAAGAGGGAATCTAGAACCTGAAGAAGGAGAAAATACAATTAGGCTATCAATATCAGTTTGAGCCAACGCACGATATTCTTTTTTCGCAGGCTCCAAGACTAAAAATGGGATACGGTATTTTTCCCAAAGATTATAACAAAGTCCGAGCATTGTGTTTGTCTTACCCGCACCAGGCACACCACAAACAAATGCATGTTTCTTGAGTAGATCCACATCAAGTGTCACAGGATAGTTTAGAAGATCTCGTCCCAATGGAAGCGAACCAGACATATATTTTGCCTTCGTCTCTTTTGGAAAATCAATTTGCTCTCCTTCCAAAAGAATGGGGCATCGAAAAAAAGGTGATAGTTCCTCTAAAGTGAGCAGTGTCGGCCAAAACACAAGTGATTCAGGAACTAGGCTTGAATAGTATTGATGTGAAGCAAGAACCTCATCAATTGTTTCGCAGTGCAGTGGACAAAATATCTCGGCATTGCCCTCTTCAATCGCCTCTCCTACAGCCGCTGACATCAACAATTCTGCCCCTGTTTTTGTATCAGAAAATGTGCGTATATTCGCATAAAAGCAAGGAGACTCTGCAACACAAGTCAAGAATTTCTCGTACTCATCCAATGTTTCTTCCGCAGCAATATCACGGAAACTCACCTTAGTAGTCATATCCAACGAGACTTTTTGGGAAAACCCATATGAAGTTCTTTTACGCAAGTAGGATATTGGACGATCTAGAGCACGTAAAACAGTGTCCACTGCATCAGTGCCCTCAAAGCTTACCACATAAGCAAGATTCTGTTGCAGCGCATCCATTACGCGAAGCATATCCCTTAACCTAGCATCTTCCGCAGATTTCCATCCAGATACTACGTAAAAATTCTGAGAATTAGCCTCTGAAGTCATATCGGAATTTCTGCGCCGCTCTGTCTTCTTTAAGACCGCTTCACTGCAATAACTCCATGCTAACTGATGTTCCAGGGAATTCCAGTCCACGGGCACAAAATGAAAATAATCAGCCAATGGTGACACCCTGACCAGCTGGTGCAGCGCTGGAAGCACCGCGTCACTGGAGCTAGTAATCAGCAATAAGAACTTCATACGTTCCCCTGGCTGATTATTTGCGTGATACTGAATTAAAAGATGAATTCTTGTTTTTGTTAAAGATGTTATGCGGTTCCACTGGCGTAAAAAAGCGTTATGTCGTCCTATCAATCCATTTGCATCGTTGTCGCCCAACACTTCATATTTACAAAGAGAAAGATCGGGCGTATATTCCAATTCATATCCTAACTTAACCATATCAAACACCAATGTCAGTTAAATACCACTAAGTTTGTTCCTTATTTTGGCCAATTTATCTGAATGTTTCTGAGTTTCAGTAGCTATATCTGATAATTGGCCACTATTTTCTGCTAATTCACGGCTCTTGGCATCAGCAAATGCACCAATTAGAGGGACATCTCTCAAGCCACTGAGCTTTTCTCCCTTTTTCTTCAGATCATCACTATCTTGGCGGGTTCTATCAAGCGCTTTATCTGCATCAGCTTGCGCTTCATACGCATCTTCAGCCAAGGATTTTGCCTCTGCTCTAACATCCGACTGGGCCTTTTGGCAAACCGCATCAATTTGCTGTTGCAATTCTTCTGGCAAGTCGTGAGGTATTCTGGAAATGCCTTCTTGGAGTTTTTCAGCTCTTTCCTTTATGTGTTCACTCTTTTCATCTAGTTCGAATGCCTTAAAGTCCGCTTTACTCATTTCTTTAATGGCATCACTTCGGATTTTTTCAAATCTAGCCATAGCAGCACCTCCAATACACATAAGCACTGATTTGTACCGTACAATGATTGATTTGTCAAACGGTGTGAGAAAACTCCAGTGTTTGCGTTTTAGACTAATTTCTTCGGAAGAACTAATCAATTATAAATATTGATACATATTTAATTATAGCAATCCAGTCATTAGCCTGCATTAACCTAGGTTAATGCAGCAGAGAAATGTTGGCCCATGATCAAAACGCCCATCAAAAGAAACGCTTATTTATATCTTGGATAAAAAACTAGTGCAAACTATCACTTTGACAGTTTGCACTAGCCCTATTATAGCTGATTTTGTATTCAGATTAAGACTACATTGTTAGATAATTCTATTCCTTCATACTACGCCCCTCTCTCAAAGTGCGTCTCAAACGACTAAGTGTTACAGGTGTTATCCCAAGAAAAGAAGCGATGTATCTATTACTAATCTGGTCAATGAGTCCTGGGTACTTTCGTAAAAACCACTGATACTTCTCCATAGCGCTTGATCTACATAATGTCAATTTGATTTCCCAATGCATGGAAAAGGAAGAGATTAGCAGGTGGTTGTATAGTCTCTGTAGTTCAGGGTACTTTTGTAATAAGTGCTGGATTGTTGGAATAGGAATTGTCAAAAATTCACTAGGCACTAGCACATCCATCGATAACGGTGATGGCATCTGTAAATCAGCAGATGTCATCACAGGGATTCCTGATTGAATAGCAAAACAATCTGTTATCTCTTTTCCATTAACGTCAAAGAGATAACCTCGTACAATTCCTTTGATTAGGAAAGGTACTATGCTCGGATAATCACCTTCCCGAATTAAAAAATCCCCTTCAGATAGATAAAGAGAGGTACATGCGTCAGTCAATTCGCTGATTAAATTTGAGTCATTAAGTTGTAGTATTTTCCCAAATACATCTTGAGATGATATACCCATCTTTATTCTTCCTCTGCTATTTTTTGAGTTCACTTGCACCTGATATGGGAAGGCTTGCAATTTTATTCTGAATAATCTGAATCGTGATATTCTATTACTATGCCATTATAAGATAAATGCAAATGTAATGCAACATTTCTTAAAGCGTTGCATTTGATTTACTCTAGGCATTACAGCATTGGTATTATAGTTCCTCAGATAAAAGTATAGATTGGTCTTCATCTACCGCATCACAATGAACTGGCTCTTGCACCCGTAGCTCGGCACGAATCATAGACTCCTTCGTATAGAGTTTATTCATAGTGAGTCTATATGGCGAGTTTTTCTTTTTACCATTATACTCTAACACCATCGTCTCAGCATACCCAAGTGAGCCATGGCCCCGCTCCTTACCTAGTCTGGTCAGTTGCTTGATTGAGATTGCCCCCAACTTCTCCTTAAATACATCATCAATCAGTGTATCACCATAGGCGATAACAAGTTTGGTCAGTGCATTCAGTATATTGGCAGAAAACGAACGATCTTCGCCTTCCCATGTTCCAATCGTCAGCCGCAAGACCCGGTCCAAAACGTGGTACCCGTATCGCTTGTATATCTGTTCAACAGTGGAAACAGCACAAATCAATCCAGGACCTGTCTTGCCGCTTATTCTCAAGCCATACGACTCCACCAAATCTCGAATGATAAGTTGGTCACTATTTCCGGCCTCAATATTTGCTGAGAACACCTCATACGGTAGGAGCTGCTTAACAAATTTCATTTGATTGGCAAATATATCCGCCTCATGCTCATAACACAGGTCTTCATAGATCATACACCAGACAGGGGTATCACGTGATCCAGAAGCAAGCGCCACAATTTCTATCGTGTGCTGACCATTGAAAACATAATTGATTCCGTCTCGCCGACTTACCTTAACGGGATTGATTTGAAAAATATCAAAGTGCGCAGCAGCCCGCGCGATATGTGCCTGAGATAGATTGCGTTGATAATCTTGGTTTGAAACAAGGTTGCGGATGGGAATCTGCTCAAAGTGGACATTTGGAACAAACTTACTATAATCGTTCATTTACTCCTCCTTGATTGCTTCCAACATGGCTTTAATCTGAACATGCAAATCAAGAAGAACCTCTGCTAGTTTTCCCTTCGCTTGAGAGGAAACTATGCTGAGATCTGTTTTTGTCTTTAACCGCTGAAGCGAACTAGACCATGATGGGACAGTTAGAGTGAGCCCAGTTATTTCTGCATCAGGATCAAATTGGGGCATGTCTTTGACAGAAGGCTTAACTGGTTTCTGTGGTGCATGGCGTGGAACACTATTCATCTGAGTAATGGTTTGACGCACCTGATTGTATTGGACAAATGGCTGCTGTGAACTCTCCATTTGCTCGCAAAACTGCCGAATTTGAGAAGGCGCCATTTTGGATAATTCTAGCACATGGTTGTGTGAGATTTTGTAACGACCGGATAATATCTTACTAACGATTTCCTTGTCCTTCTTCCCCAATTCATCAAGCGCACGGGAATAAGTAGCATATTTTTCTACGGTTCCATGAGAAATATGATTCGCTTCTGCAATTCGCATTGCTGTCTTTACTCGTGTAGGAACCACTCTTTTCAGCGACTCCGAATCAGCGCGCTCTTCAGAGCCGGTACTGTCTTGGCCAACATACTGATTGATACCAAGGGCATTTTTTTTGGAATTCACAATTTTTTCAGACTCATATTGTATACCAATCAAGTACTTCCGTGTTTCCTCTGTGAGATTCCTCCGGCCAAGTTGATTTGCACAGATCCATGCAATGACCTCTTCCTTGCACTCAAACTCCATTTCCTCTACTGAAAAAGGGATTTGATGCTTTCTGCATAACTCGTAGCGGTTATGACCATCAATAATGACACCATGCCATGTTGTCAGCGGATCTCGGCAGCCATCCGAAATTAAATTCTGTTCTAACTGCAAGTACTCTTGCTTAAACAGAGGTCGGATGAGATTTTTGAATTCCGGATCAACCACCAACTCATGTATCGCTTTCTCTGTTATCAATTTACTTTTCTCTCCTAATTTCTTCGAATTCACGCAGCGAAAACACCGCGATGCGCTGTTCCGGAATTACTTCCCCAGCCACCCGGTATGAACTTCCCAATTTTACATTCTGTATCTCCTGGCACAGTTTCCGAATGAAGAAGCGGCTATAAATCTCGACTGAGTTTGTAGATTTGAACCGTGTCTGATTGACTTTGTGTGTCTGATCCCCTCGAAATGTATGGTCAACTGAGCGTATGACAACAGCCATATCATCCAAATTAACAAGTATCTGAATATACTTAGGATCACCAATGAGGTGAAGACATGCTTTGTGAAGCCGAATGCAGTATTTTTTCAGATCAATGGACATAAAAACGCGAGATGCTACTTCATCATTCATCGGTGATACCTCCTTGCGTGGCAGTCGCCAATGATGTGTCTGGTATCTGCTGCTCAGCAAGGCCATTGTCCTTGATGGCATATACTGCGTATCCATCAAAAATATTGACCTGCATGGTCTGCTTATGTTCATAGTATGGCAGGCCAAACTGATCCTTCCATTCGGCAGGAAATACTGGCACTCTGGATACCCTTGTCTTTGAATCATCTGTTACTGTTTTTTCATATACCTCGGGGGCAGTCAGATCAAATGCAATAAGATAGGTATCCCGAGCATGGATGATTTTACCCATAATTTTGTAGCGGTGTTGAGGGGCCCACTCCATAAGCGTGAACAGCTTATAAGTAAACAGTTTACAGGTAACTTGTTTAGGCTTTGGCTTTCCGCGCCCCCTGATTGACCAGGGAACCGCATCTCGTGCTCCCTCTTCACATGGCAAAAGTACGAGAACTTTCTTTTCCTGATTGACTAGAGCCTGAACATAATCAACACCTGGAAATCGATGTAAGCAGGCTGCATTCACATAGAATTTGCAGTTATAAAATGTGACTGCTGGCTCAGATAGGTGTGCAAAGAATTCACGGCGTACTACTTGGTAATTATCAAGAGAGAACTGTTCTCCCGCTTCAAGAACCTCATCGTTGTCGGATAGTTTAGGTTCGAAGCAGGCAGCCTTTTCTCCTTGATGAAACTCTTGTACCGACCTATTATTTATGTCTCTAAGGATGGAATCTAGTACTTCGTGGCTCTTCAAATCCGGCATCTTATCCCTCCTTAACAGGAGCTGCACTTAGTTCCTGCCTGATGTACTGTCGCAGTTCCTCATAGCTTGTCATATTCAGCGGGCGACCTGTAGAAAAAAGCTGACCTTCAATGTAGAGTTTCCAATCCTGCTCACTTTGGTTTTCCAACTCATGAATCGATCTCTCGCGAAGGTAGAACGGAACGCCGAAACTTCGTGTCCATGCTTCTGGAACTGCACGGATAATATCAGCCTGCTCTGACTCTGGAATGGTTGTATCAGAATCAATCTCTTCCGTGACCAGATAAGACTTAATATAAACTTCCGCGTCAGCCGCATTAAAGATGTAGGCTTTTTCTTCTGCATTTTCATAAAGAGCCCCAAAGATTCGGTATCGACACCCAGTTCTCCAAGACATGAGCGAAAAAAGCGTGCCAGAAAATGCTGCTGTGGGAATTGTTCGCGGACCATATACTCCATTTATACTTTTCGAAAAACAGATGCCATTGCGATTTTTCTTATCAGTTGGCCTGATTGCCAGTTTTCTCTCTAGCGGGTTAATCAACAATTCAATATAGTTTTGTGCCTCGAACTTCCGAACGCATTCAGTGCTGAAAGTCATCTTTTTATCAACAACAGTAACTGCCGGGCGATTTTGATGATCAAAGAGTTCATGTCGCGCAATTTCAAAACCTCGAAAATCAAAGTCGCCGGCATTAACTTCAATCTGATATACTTCGTTGTCTGAGGTGTGTTCATCATCCTCACTATTCTCAACACAGTAGACACTTTGTGCTGCTTGAATGTAATCATTGACCTTAAACCCTGCCCAGCGAGGATTGACGCAGACGAAGCCTTTTAGCATTCCACTCTCAATGACTCGCAGTTCGGGAAGAAACGATTTATTTCCATACTTTGCGTTGTCGAGCAGCTTTTGCACTGCAATAAAATCGTCACGCGAAACGATACTATCATGGTGGTCAAAATACCTGCTTTGTGGGCGCTCTCCACGGTTCTTACGAGCAAGATGAGTATGATAGTCAGGCGTGAATGTTTTCCTAGTAAGAACATCCCCGCAATATCGCTCATTTCGCAGAATTTGGATAATGGCATTTGAGGTCCATTTTACATTTCCCAAGTATGTTCGCCGGCCAAGCGCCTCAAAGGTTTCTGCGATCTGCTTGGTTGAATACCCATAGAGGTACATAAAAAAGGCCAACTTTGCAGTTGGGGCCTCTTCCGGGTTAACAACCAATTCACCATCTGCGTTGTGGCTGAAGCCAAGCAGTTTCGGTGTAAGTGGAATACCATTATCCAGCCGCATACGAAGTGATGTTTCCATGCTTCGGCTTCTGGTATGCGACTCCTCCTCTGCCATGGTAGCCTGAAAGGATAATGCCATCTGCGAGTCGTCATTCAGTGAAAAAATACATTCTGACTCAAAGAACACTCCTACCGGAGGTCTGAGCTCCGCGAGTTCACGTACCATACCAATCGTGATGATGACATTACGAGCAAATCTAGAAACACTCTTAGTAATGATAATGTCAAATAGCCCTGCTTTTGCGTCGGCGATCATCCGGTTGAATCCATCGCGTTTTCGCAGAGATGTTCCGCTGATTCCCTCATCCTGATAGATGGCCACAAGGTCCCAGTTAGGGTGCCTGGTCACAAAGTCCTCATAGTACTTTTTCTGAAGTTCAAAAGAGGTGGTTTGCTTTACATTGTCAGTAGAAACGCGGACATATATTACCACACGCAAATGGGCCTCGTTGTCATAGTAATCCAGTGTCTGTTTTGCCGGGATGTACTCATATTTTGTAGGATCTACTTTAACCTTCATCCGGCGACGAACGCGCTCTTTTTCTTCTCGCTTTGCCTCCTGGATGCTCTTATCAATCATCTGTTAAACCTCGTTCCTCGGCCCAGTTTTCAGGAAGTCCCTCCAAAGATTGATCCGGCAGAAATCCTATGTCTCGAAGGTCTTCCTGATAGTAGGATGCCAAGGTAAAGAGGTCTTCCGAAATGAAATAAATACCGATTGGATGCCTTTGAGCAGCAAGGAGCCGGGCACAGATCGTAATTTCAGGCATCTTCTTCGATACATTCGACACTTTTTGTGTGATGATGAGATCTATTTTCCCCGCCATACAATCATTCAAGAGGTTACACCATGCAGGTGCAGATTCCATATTTGGCGGGGTAGATCCCTCATCAACATAGAAACCAACAAACTCCCAATTGGGGCACAGGGCAATACAGTCTAAAAACTGCTTTTTGTGATAATCCAAGTAGTTCTCATACTTGGTCTGGTTGAAATAACGGATGTAAATACCAATTCGGTAGTGTTGAGCTGTGCTAGGCCTCTCATGACGAATACTATTGAGCCAGAGCCTATGAGCTGCTATCTTTCTCCTGCGCGCAGCTTCCTCCGGGGTCGCGAACGATACTTGCTGGATACCGGCAACTTCCCCCATCTTCTGAAATACATCAATCTCATCCATCCGTGTTCCTCCACAAGTAGCGATTTAATTGAGTTAGATTATATCGATTCTTGTAGGATACTGGAACAAACCGAGAGTCATGGACTTGACTCTCGGTTAATAATGCACACGTTTATTTCGTTTTTTCTATTCTGAGTATTCAAGTATTGCCCAATCGAAGGGATTCTTTTTCCTATCTTCCCATGATATAGTTATTATAAAGAGCGGCTGTAGGCAGAGACCTACATGAGAAAAACAGAACCGCAATTCCTTAATACCAACATCAATGGAGGTAGTATCAGATGGGTGAAGAGAAGCGAATTTTTGGATACGCCCGGACTGTGACCTCTGATCAGTTAAACGGGCAGTTGTTGATAAAAGAAGACGAAGCAGTTGTCGTTAACTTATGTATTCTCCAAACTCAAGGAGTATTTAGAAAACCCGCCTGAAGATCTAATTCGTGCAGTTCTAGATGAGCATGACACTGAAGATCTGACATATGAACAAGCAGCAAAAATGGTTACTTTTGAAGCCGTTCTGCATCAAATCGCTGATGAGGTGAGTGAGAAGTGGCCCGAAGCTGGTCAGAAATTTGCGCAAGCGAAGGGCGAAGGAATTCCGCCGTTGATTGATAAACCTGTAGCCCCTTTTTCTGCTTCCGGGCTCATTATATCGGAGGAGACGTTCAAAATGGCACAGCAAAGACTTCTAGATCGGTAATAACAAAAGATGCCGCTTGCATCATTGCAAGCGGCATCTTCATTCTTCGTATCGTTTCCTTTGTGCCTGCATGGTATCCTTCAACTCTCGAACAATTCTCAAAATTGCTTCAATCTCATCGGGCGTGCAGTCATCTAATACAGCTTCAAATTCGCTCTTTCCAAACGCCTGTCCCCTTGGTACGTTTAGGCGGAGAAGTTCGTCTGCGGATGACTGTAATGCTTCTGCTATGTGAGCAAATGTATCAAGGCGCATTTTCACCTTGCCCTGTTCCACATAACTGATCCGAGGTAGGGACAGCATAGCTCTATTTGCCAAGTCAGCCTGACTCATTCCTAATGCAAGGCGAGCTATACGAATTCTCTCGCCGATTTTTTTGTAGTCTAACTGCCCCTGTTCGCTCAAATCCTCACCTCAGTTCACTTATCCGCGATATTTCCCTGCCAGTATATCGTTTATAGGCTATTTAATATATAACCGTAAGGTGATATACTAACTTATACAGTAAAATGAAGCCATCTTTTTTAGGAGGCTTCTTTTATGAAAATGAACAACTCTCTTGTCGGTAAGCGAATTGGTCAACTGCGAAAGAGACGCGGCCTGTCTCAGTTAATGCTTTCAGAAATGATTGACCGCTCTCCTACACACCTGAGCTACATAGAAACGGGCGCAAAGAGCATGAGCCTAGAAACCTTTGTCCGAATTGCAAATGCCTTGAATGCAAGTGCCGATGAACTCTTGATAGATCTACTCAACAACACCAATGTGGCATCAGCACATGCGTTTTCCTCGTTGCTGTCTGACTGTTCAGAATATGAAAAGCAGGTGCTTTTGGATACTCTTTTGGCCACTAAAGGTGCCCTGAGAACCCATCTGCATCTGCTAGGCAGGCATTATATATAACGTAACGAATCCAAAGATAAAGTGCAATCGACTAGGAGAGAAGCCATTGACTCTCAGTTTGCGTGATGTGCTAAATGCTCCATCAGCTTATAAAATATCATCGCTCATTCACCACTCATATTCTCTTTTGTTTGAGTGATGATGGGTGATGCAGGTTCATACTACATTTTCCAAAAATCCATTTACATTTTCAGCATTTTCAGGACATTCAATGCGATGTCTGATATAATATTCTTATTTTAGTGAGGAGGTCTGCAAAACATGGGTATCTGCTATAAGAAACTATGGAAGCTGCTCATCGATAAGGATATGAAAAAGAAAGAACTCTCTACTATCGCCGGCATTAGCCAGGCTTCCATCACTAAAATGGGCCGCAATGGTCATGTTAGTACAGAGACGCTTATGAAGATCTGTTCTGCTCTGGGTTGCGGTATTGGTGACATTGTAGAAATCACTCCTGAAGTATAGTTGCTTTGTTAATTGACGCTGCTATTGGGAAAGGGGATGGAATACATGAGAAACACATTGAAAGCTCCGCAAGTAAAACACTATATAGACTGGCTGAGACGAATCGAATACCGAAGCGCAACTTGCCAGTTTAGTTACGACGATTTGACATATCAGAAAATTGATGAGCTATATCGGTTACTGGACCGTATTAAGCCAAATTGTGCTAACGGAGCTGTGGAACTATGGCTCCAAGTAGATCGTGGCAGCATAGACGATTTTGGAAATTATGAGGAATTCCGTGCGTCAGGTGAGGTTGATACCTATGAGGAGTTCTATTCATGGTGGACAGCAGAATTTCCAGATGAAGTGGAATGGATCAACTTCACCGCTATTGAAGATCGGGAAATTGGCTATCGCATGATCTACCTTGGGCAGCATTCTGTACTCGAAATGGACTCTGGCAAAGAGAAGTCCTTTCCTCATGATATTTCTGAGTTCAGTTGCTGGTTAGTGGATGCTGTTTCACAAGTGATTCACCAAATCGAGGCCGGCACATATAACGAAATGGTGGAGCGGAATCTTCCACCGCAGCATCGAACTGGCACAATTAGGCGATCTAAACTATGGGAAGTGTGGCCTGAACATAAGGCAGACTTTTTTGAAGACCTTTCTCAAAAGGACATAGATGAGTTCTTATCCGTGGCATCGGATTTCTTGCCTGCTGGCAGCCAAAGGCTAACTGAAATGACCGCCAATTACTTTTTCTTCTGCTGTGCACTAGGGTATCATGCCAATCAGTATCCGGGCGGGGACAAACTCCCAAGAGATCAGTACCGACAGCACGCCGATGGTAGAGACGATGGGCTCCTTGATATTACTCCTGATTCCCCACACGCATTTTCACTTTGGTACCATAACAGAGAAAAAATCGGTGGGCATCCCTGGGAAGTCTGCCGTGGTGGAAACTCCACGCACATTTCACTCTATGTACAGGAAGATGCGTCCGGTTATTCGCTTCAGTTGGCTGGTTCCTCTTGGACCAGAACAATTGAGACTGTTCGTTTCTTTCTTGCACTATATCGGGCTGGCTGCCCGGTTACAATCCGCGAGGCTGAAATGCTCAAGTCTAGATTGATTGGTAGTGAGCAAATCGGTATCGTTCCAAAAGGTATCGTTCCATGCTACTGCCATTCCTTATTTGAAGGTGAAAAAGTCATTGACTTCATGAATCTTCCAAGCGAAGACCGCGACTTATTCGCTGCACAATGCGTGTGGAAGCCTGTTAAGAAGGCATATCTGAAAGACGAGGTAGTTGATGGTTTACTTCACAAGTGATCTCCACCTAGGCCATGAAAATGTAATCAAGCTCTGCAATCGTCCATTTGATAGCATTGAAGAAATGGATGCGGCTCTTATCCGCAACTGGAACCGTAAAGTGACCAACGGGGATACCGTATATGTTCTCGGGGATTTGATTTACAAAAGCAAAAAGCCGCCAGAAGAGTACCTTCGGCAGCTGAAAGGAAAAAAGCACCTTATCGTAGGCAATCATGACCGCAGTTGGTATAGCAAGTGCCAGTTGGATAGTTTCTTTTTGAGCGTTAACAATCTTCTCTATATGACAGACGGTAAACGGCAGTATACTCTTTGTCACTACCCGATGATGTCCTGGCCTCACATGGCTCGGTGCTACATGGTGTTTGGACACATTCATGGAAATACAGATGCAGAGTATTGGCCTTTGATTCAGCGCTCTGACCTCATGCTGAATGCTGGGGTCGATGTCAATGGTTTTGAACCCGTTACATTTGATGAGATGTTAAACAATAATACCCGCTTCAAAAGATCTGCTCAGTTGGCTGAGCCAGTGGAGACAATATGAGTAACAAGAAACAATATAGCCTTGAGAAGGAACCAATCATTTATGATAAAAGGGCGTTTTCCTCTGACCTTCAGAACACGAAGAAATGGGACGGATTGTTTAGACTCCGAATCAACAATCATGTCGATATTCTAATTTGTAACAAATCATACCTTGCTCCTATCAATGATATGGCTCTACCGCGCGTGATCCTGAGCGCAATCCGGTATTCTCTTGGACGATACACTTATATGCCAGGTGTTACTACCAGTTTTACAATTCGCCACCTAGACTATCTTGATCCCACAATACGTGCTGAGGCAACAGGATTTATCAACAGTCACCTTACTGTATGTGGAAAACATGAGCCACAACCTGAACTTTGGCATGAGATGCTAAATGCTCTATCTGGGAATTTCAACATGGGGAGGCAGAAACAAATGAGGAAACTACAACCAGTCGATAGCATGGAACGGATCTCCAGACAATATCTTGTGGAAAACATGGATGAAATTCTGGATCGTATAACCAATGAAGATATAGGAATGGTGATTACTGAAGACGGGAAAGATGACCTTGTGATTTGCCCGTACTCCTGGTACAGTCCATACGATGATGATGACTTCGGCTGCATTGTTAACAGTGCGCTTCGGGATGCGATGCACGCAAAGAATGAAGACCAGCAAGCAGTCATTCAATTTGTGAAGCGCCATTGCTGCGAATTTGACAGGAAAACATTGGATGTTGCTGTACAGGACATAATGCGCGAAATAGAACGGCCTCTAACGCCGTTAGATGAACCACAGGTTTGGCAAGAACTCCTGATTTTACTCCAGCAATGCCTTCAGACACAGGATTCAGAACAGGAAAGGAGTAGTCCAAATGCGTGAAGCGAAATATGAAACAGTTGAGATCATGGTCGATGCAGAGCTACTGGAGCAGTTAAAGCCGATCATTGAACCTATGGGCCTTACGCCCGAGAGTCTGGCTGTACAGTTTATAGAGTGGTGTGTGGCACCGGAAACACAGAACGAAGCCATCTCACTTCTTATAAAGTGGAAAGAAGAAATGGAGCTGTCATCTCGTCAGAGTAGGTAGGTGTGGTGAAGTGCTATCTAAAAAAACATTTTGTGAAGCGTTGAGGAAAATACAAGCACAACGGGAAATAGATGAAAAGTTCTCCGAGGCCCTACAAACTGTTGGAAATGGGTACTATGTTTTCGGATCAGAAAATCTTTCTCTCGCAGCACTTCGGGATGTCTTAAAAGAATCAGTTAACGACCAATATGACTACATTGAATGGTGGCTCTACGAAGCTACCCCTGACTATTTAGTATGGTCAAGTGATGAACGAAGCAAATGGTGCCTCAAAGAACCAGAAGACCTATATGATTTCATCATGGATCAATGCCAAGACAGATAAGCCTGTTTTACCGCAATGAAAGGAGCTACTATGTCAACATTATATACTGCCCAAACCAAGGCGGAATTAGAGCGCGTCCTGGGTATTATGAAACCTTACATTGATGAGTGCGTCTGTTACGATGTGGTCTATTCTCCCAAATTCGGATATTTGCTTATTGATTTACCTGGACATGATACAATTGATGATGCAGAAGTCGTTCCACTGGATGACGCAGCTACTCTACTTCATAAGTTGTTTATCAATCTCGCCTACGACTTCATGGAGAAAAATGGCCACTGTACCGACTATATTGAGGCCACTGACCTTGAGAAATACGCATTACGCATCTGGATGAAGAAGTACATTGATCAGCTCCCAGAGTACCGCTATATTCTGGATAATATTCTAAGACAATAAGTCCGCATCATTGGTAGGCACATTTTTCTGATTTCACATACCAATTTATGTTTGCTTATTCATGTAATTTCGCCGTTTATTCACCTATAACAACGCAGAAAAATCGCGATCAGACAATATGGTAAAAATTTACTGGGTTCATTCTGAAGGGAAATTGATTTTCAAAAACCGCAATCCATTGCAGCGCAATGGATTGGAGGTTTTGAAGGTCTAGAAGTACGGCCTGAAGGCCGCCCGCCGCGCTCCCCAGTTCTCCAAGCGCTAATCTCACTTACCCAAGAGATAATTTCCACTGCTTCTCAGTACGTCTTTGGACGCTGTTTTGCAGAAAATTGGATGGTTTTGGAGTTGTGAGAGTTCCTCAGAAGTGTTCCGTTTTGTTTCGTAAGGAGCAAGCAAGGAGCACACAAGGAACAAGAATCGCAAGCGAAAACAAAAGCCTTATGAAGCAGGAGATCGTTCCGCAAGGAGCGTATCTCCTGCTTTTTTGTGCTGCACGGCTTTTCCTTCTTCCGTTTAGATCTTGTTGATTGCCTCCACCAGTGTTTCAATATCCAGGTGGGTGTAGACACGTTCGGTGAGCGTCATGGCACCGGAGTGTCCCACAATTTTCTTGATCATGGTTTGGTCTACATGGGCCTCTGTCAGCATGGAGATGCAGGTGTGCCGGGTACAGTGTGGCGTCTGGTCATATCCAAGCTGCTCCATCAGGGGTGTGAAGTAACTGTCGTAGTAGTTCCTGTAATCAAAGTGCTTTTGATCCGGTGTGTGGAGCAGATATTCACACTGAGAACCTTCGTACCACGCTTTGTAGAATGGCAGCACCTTGTCGGCAATGGGAACTTTCCGCAGGCCGTTTTCGGTTTTGCTGGCGATCACATCGAAGTACTGTTCTTCCAGATGTACGTTTTCTTTCTTCAAGTCGAGGAACTCCGAGATGCGGCAACCGTTGTAGATCAGCATCAGCACGATCTGATAGTACGGGTCCTCTGCAAGCTCCCACAGGCGGGCGATCTGCTCCTTTGTGAACTTGTTCCGGTCACGCTTGTTGGGATTCTTATCCTTGTACCGGCTCAAATCCACAAACTCGGAGTAATCCTTGTTACAGATGTCGTTTTTCATGGCATAGGCGTACAGTTGGTTGAACAGCCCCTTGAGTTTTTTCAGAGTGGGGTAATTCTTCTCACAGGTGTCCACCACAAATTGAAGGTCCATCAGCCGAATGTCCCGAAACACCTTGTTGTAAAGTGTTCCGCACACCCGATAGGACGCCTCATAGCCTTTTACGTTTGACTTGGAGATGGTGGGGAACTTCTCCTTTGACCAGCGTTCATAGACCTCCTGGAAGGTGGCTTTGGATGCCTTGATGTCAAAGGGATTGTTGTTGTACTCTGCCAGCATTTGCAGCCCCTCTGCTCTGGTTGCCGCATAGCCGATGGTGATTTGTTCCTGAACAGACTTTCCTGTTTCAGGGTTAACATGCCACCCTACTGTTTTCCTCACTGCATAGGGCCTTCTTCGCTTTCCGGACATTTTCTTGACGCTTCCATATCCGTTGGGTAATCTCAAAAAATCTCAAACTTCCTTTCTCCCAGCGTTTGAATTAAATTTGATAAAGGGTAAGCAACACCCTCTGTTATTCCTGGTCGCCGTTTTCCTCGGCGGCCTTTTTCATTTTCTCCAGCATCTGCCGATCCAGTTCGTTGCGCCGCTGAATGCGCTCCAAATCGGTGAGGACTTCCACTTCCTTGTCCTGCAACTTGGCATCTGCGTAGTAGGCCAGTTCCTTTTCAATCCAGCGGTCAAAGGATTCCTGATCGGTCCAATAGGTTTCCAGCTTTTCACGCTCGTCCCGGAACTCCTCCAAAATCAGACACAGGGAATCATTCATCTCTGCGGAACGGTCATTCCCTTTGAATTTCAGGGAGCAGGACCATTCTTCGCTCTGGGGCGGGCGTTGGATGTCAATCTCGAACCGGATACCGGCCTTCTTGTTTAATTGGTAAAGAACCGCAATCACATCAGACAGGCTGTCCAACTGGATTTCAGGTTTCTGGTAGCCAATCAGGTCTGCCGGAGATATGTTTAAGATTTTAGCGATAGCATTGATCATCGCTATGGATGGCTCAATTTCACCGCTTTCGTATTTTTGAACTGTGCGCATCGTCTTGTCCAGACGCTGTGCCAGCTCTGTTTGGCTCAAGTGAGCGGCCTTGCGGGCTGCCTTGATTCTCTCGCCAATTTCGGCTGGGTTGCTGTGCATTGTCATCACCTCGTCTGTATTGTAACACGAAGCTGTGCGAATTACAAGGTCGTAATACGAATAATTTTTTCGCATTTAGTGTTGACAAGCTGTCATGGAGGGCTTATAATCAAAACACGAACTAATAATTCGTATATCGGCAATAAGGAGGTCATTCGCATGGAGAAGAAAGTTTATGTCGAACTGCCGCCCTTCACTGGACGCAATGTCCCCATCACCGAGATTGCAGCCGCCATACACAAGGATGCCCAGTATGTGCGCATTGGGTTGCAGCAGGGAATCCTGAAATTCGGCTATGCGATCAAGCTGGAGAACTCCAACGAGTACAACTACTACTGCCCCGACAGAAAGGTGTGGGAGGAAATTGGATACTTCCAGCCGGAAACCGCATAAAAAAGAGCCCTCATCCTGGCAGATGAGAACTCTTGGCGGACAGTACAAACGGCAGCTGCCGTGTGACTATCACTCAGCAAGGATATTATAACACGACAGCTGCCAAATTCAACAATTATTTAAGGAGGAGCAGAATTTGACAGCTTTACCAGACAGTATCATACAAAATGGTCTGTTCTGTTGCTGGAAGTACGAGGAACGGAATGGGAGGAAAACGAAGGTGCCATACCAGCCGGAAACCGGCCTGGGAGCGAAAAGCAACGATCCTTCCAGCTTTGTACCTTATAAAACAGCAGTGCAGGCCAGCGGATATGATGGCATCGGAATTGGCATTTTCAACGGCATCTGTGCGATTGACCTGGACAACTGCGTTTCGGATAGCGGCTATTACACCCAGACTGCCGCAGAAATTGTGGCCTTAATGCACAGCTATACCGAGTACAGCCCCAGCGGAAACGGTCTGCATATTCTCTTTTCGGCAAAAGGCTTTCAGTATGATACCAAACGATTCTACATTATGAACCATCAGGCCGGAATCGAGGTTTATGTGGCGGGAGCAACCAACAAATATGTCACGGTGACCGGCAACCGCTGTGGAGATTATGAATACGGGGACCGAACACAGGAACTGCAAACACTGCTGGACAAGTTCATGCGCAGGCCGGAAGTAAGTACAGAAAATGCAATAAATGCAAAAAACTCTGATTTGAGCACGAAGCAGCTTCTGCAACTGGCAAAAAGCAGTAAGAACGGGGCAGCGTTCACAGCCCTTTGGAACGGTTCGTTGGAGGGATATTCGTCCCCATCGGAGGCAGATCTGGCGCTGTGCAGTTACCTTGCCTTTTGGACAGGACGGGATGCCGCCAAGATGGACACTATGTTCCGGCAGTCGGGATTGATGCGGGATAAATGGGACCGGCAGCAATCCGGCACAACGTATGGTGCAACCACCATTCAGAAGGCAATCGAGCATTGCCGGGAGATTTACACTCCAAAAGCGGAGCCGTCACCGGTTTTTCAACCTATTGTTCCGCTGACGCCACAGTGGAGTGACCTGCCTGCATTTCCGGTAGACGCTCTCCCGGATGTGATTCGGAATTATGTGAGTGCGGTGGCCGAACACAGTCAGACTGCCCCGGACATGGCAGCGGTGATCAGCCTGGGTGTGCTGGCAACCTGCTTACAAGGGAAATACAAGATAGAGGGAACGCCAGGATACTGTGAGCCTTTGAGCTTGTACACAGTGGTGATCGCCGCACCGGGGGAGCGAAAGTCCAGCGTCATGCGGGATATGACCACATTTCTCTATGAGTATGATCAGGAATATAACAAGGCGTACAGCATGGAAATACGGGAAAACCATTTGCAGCGGGAATCTATGGAGCGCCAGATTTCCGGTCTGCAAAAGAAGCTGGAGCGCAAGGAAAGCCGGGAAATGGAACTGGAGCTACGGCAGCTTCAGGAACAGCTGGAAGAAACTCCAGAACTAAAACCAGTCCGCTTTTTTGCGGACGATTGTTCCAGTGAAGCGCTGACCAGCTTGATGGCAGCTAACAATGGGGTGTTCTCGGTGATCTCTACGGAAGGAGGTATCTTTGACATCATGGCAGGACGGTATTCCAACAAATCCAACATTGATGTCTGGCTGAAAGGCCATTGTGGGGATGCCATTTATGTGGATCGAATGACCCGTGAAGCAGAGTGCATCATGCATCCGGCATTGTCAGCCATCCTCTCGATTCAGCCCAGTGTGCTGGATGAAATCATGTCCAATACCACCATGACCGGGCGGGGCTTGATTGCCCGCTTCCTGTATGCGTCCCCACCGTCCAGAATTGGCAGCCGGGTCTTTCGTACCCAGCCGATCCCGGCCGAAGTAACCGCCGCTTACCGTAGCTTGATTTTTCGCCTGATGGCTTTGCCAATTGATGGGGATGCCCACACGGTATGCCTTTCAGAAAAAGCCTTTGACCTGATGGCTGATTACTTTCAGGAACATGAGAAGTTTCTGGTTGGCGAGGGGCAGGCAATTTCCGATTGGGCAAGCAAATATATCGGTGCCGTACTCCGGATTGCGGGATTGTTGCACTGTGCTGATATGGAAGATGACAAAACAGAAGTGACAGCTTCTACGATGAGCAAGGCGATTCAGATCGGCAAATACTTTCTGGCTCATTCCACCTACGCCTATTCCATGATGGGTACTGACTTGAGCATCCAGAAAGCCAAATTTGTCTTAGCAAAGCTGAAAAAGAAGAATGTATCGGTGATCAAGCGTTCGGAGCTTTTTCAGATGTGCCGGGGAAAGTTTTTTAAGAAAACGGAGGAGATTTTTCCGACTTTGGAATTGCTGGAGGGGCATGGATACATCCGGCTGGAAGAACCGGAACGCCAGTCTGTGGGCAGACCAGCCGATGTGAAAATCATCGTGAACCCCGCAGCATGAAACCGGAATTTTCTGCATTTATTGCATTTCCTGCACAGAGTTGCACTCTGGTATCGCACCACCGTCCCCATCGACAAATTCGCAGATTTGGAGATGGATGGTTCGGGAGAATCCGGTGGATTTTCCCGAACCGTGGGCGGCAGGATTGCTTGCAGAAGCAAGAATGCCGGACACACCTGACTTGTTGTGTGCAACATACACGCAAGGCAGGGAGGCTCCCGCAGGAGCCGCATCCCCCTCGGAGAGCCCACGATACTTTGCAGCCGCAGGATGAAAGTATCATAGTGGGTTATTACACTTCCGCAGGAAGTGCGCCCCGGCCCGCAGGCCGTACAAACGTGAAAGGAGCTTTATGGCGAGAAACGACGGGATTGACCGTATCAGTGCAAGAAACGTTAACCTGACCGCCGCCAAAATTGGTAATGCTCAGCGGCACAATGAACGAGAAAAGAAATCCTACACCAATCCTGATATTATACCGGAACGTACCTCTCAGAACATCCATTTTAAGAAGCCCACCGCCGGATATGCAGAGATGTTTGCTCAGATGGAAAAAGACGGTGTAATCTCCACTCGTGGTTTGAAATCAGACGCCAACCTTTACGGGGAACTGATTTTTGATGTAAACTCCGCCTACTTCTATAACCATGGCGGGTATGAGTTTGCCAAACAATTTTATGAGGACGCTTACAGGGCAGCCGTAGAGATCGTGGGTGGCGAACAGTATATTCTCTCTGCCGTCATGCACGCCGATGAGCGTAACCGGGCCATGTCCGAAGCGCTGGGGCAGGATGTGTTCCACTATCATCTCCATGTGGTCTATGTTCCAGTTGTGGAAAAGCAGATTCTCTGGTCCAAGAGGTGCAAAGACAAATCGCTTGTGGGAACCGTCAAGGAAACAATCATGCAGGTGAGCAGTAGCAAAAAATGGCTGTCTAAACCGGCATTGGATGAACAGGGTGTGCCTATTCTCCAGAAGAATGGCAAGCCGGTACTGCGGAAGTCTTACAGCGTTCTCCAGGACGATTTCTTCCAAGCTATGAGAAACGCTGGATATACGGATGTGGAGCGTGGAGAACGGGGCAGTTCCGAGGAGCATTTGACCGTGACACAGTTCAAGGTGGAACGGGAACAGGAACGATTGGAACAACTCACAGCACAAACACAGCAGAAAGAGCAACAGGCAGCTTCGCTGGAAAAGAAAATTGAGAATATTCAAAAACAGCAGATTGCCGTTCAGAAAGTGGAGCAAATAGAACCCCATGCCGTGCCGTTTTCCTCTAAAGTTATGTTGGAACGTTCTGAATATGAAAATCTGGCAGCTACGGCAAAGAAGTTCTATGTCCAGGAGCGCAAGGAATCCAAGCTACAAAAGGCTTTGGAAGCAGCGATGAAAGTGATAAGCGAGTTGAAAGCTAAGGTCGCCGCACTGACCGCAGAACTGGCAGAGTATAAGTCCGTTCGTGGTCAGCTCAACACCGCAGGTTTAGAGCAGCAAAATGAACTTTTGCGGAATAAACTTCATCGTTACGAAACGGTGATAGAGCGAAATGGCCTGTGGAATTTATTTCGACCCAGCACAAAAACAAAAGATATCACAAGACAAGAAGAACGCCTGTAATATTTTCATTTGCCCTATCCGTATTTTGCGTACGGATAGGGCAAATTTTTGTTGTAGACAGCGCAGAAAAACGATGAATTTTGTTGATTTATCAATGCCGGATTGGTATAATTGTTCTATGTTATAGAACATAGAACAATTATGGAAAGGAGGTGCCGAATTGCCTAACAAGGTGGCTGTGGATCAACAAGCCAAGGGCATGATAATCGAACTCGGTTTATTGATTCGTGATTGCCGTGGAACGCTCAGCCAATCCCAATTAGCAAAAAGGGTTGGTCTGCCCCGTTCCAACATGAAATATATAGAAGACGGTGTTAATGCTCCAACAGCGGAAGTCTATGACAAGCTGATTAAGGAGCTGAAGCCGGATTTGCAGACACGCCAGCGTATGGATCGGCTGTATATGGCGATTCGGAAAGTTCCTCCGCCGGATATTTGTCGGACTATCACACAAAACAAGGATTTAGTAGATGCAATGCGGAAGTTGGAAGGTTGTAATCTGACTCCCAGCCAGATTGAAAGTGTTGCCGCATTGTTTGCGTCTTTTCAAGAGAATAGAGAAGGAGAACCCATAAAATGAGAGATAAGTATTTTTACGAAGTTATGTTTGATGATACGTCCATTGACGTAAGCAAAGAAGTGGGATTGGTCTGGTCCATTGCCAACTCGCTCCGTGGTGCTTATACCTCGGATAAATATAAGGACGTTATTATCCCCATGGTCATCATCCGCCGGTTTGAGTGTGCTCTGGAGGCTACTAAAGATGCAGTTGTAGCAAAGCACAAGCAGAACCCCAACCTCCCTGCTGCGCTCCTTTGCCAGGTTTCCAAATATCCTTTTTACAACTATAGTGAATACACCCTCAAACGCCTTCTGGATGACAGCGACAGCATTGCGTCCAATCTCAAGTCTTACATTGAAGGCTTTTCCGCCAATATCCAGCTGATTCTGGAAAAACTGCTGAAATTCAGCACCCAGATCGACAAAATGGATAAGAGCAACCGTCTTTACAGCGTGGTTAAAAAGTTCTCGGATTTGGATTTGTATCCCGCCCATGTGGACAGCATGAAGATGGGCTACATTTTCGAGGATATTATCCGTCGTTTTTCTGAAAACGCCGAGGCCGGCGATCACTATACGCCCCGTGAAGTGATTCGTTTAATGGTCAATGTACTGCTGGCAGAGGGATGCAACGACCTGCTGACGGATGAGGGTAAAATTGCCACTGTACTGGACGCAGCCTGTGGTTCGGGCGGTATGCTGTCCACTACCTATGATTTCCTGCGCCGTAAAAACCCCTATGTGGATGTGCGCTTATTTGGACAGGAAATCAACCCCGAATCCTACGCCATTTGTCTGGCAGATATGCTCATCAAAGGCCAGGATGTGAAAAACATCATGGGTGATGAGGAAGCCAATACCCTGAAAACGGACTGCTTCCCGGATCAGAAGATGCGGCTGGTGATTATGAATCCTCCGTTTGGTACGCCCTGGGGAGGCAAAGATGCACCGGAAGGACAGGAGAAGAAAGTCCGCGAGGAAAACAAGAAGGGTGGACGGTTTGAGCACGGTCTTCCCGGAACCGGTGACGCCCAGTTGCTATTCATGCAGCACGCCATCAACAAGCTAGACGAGAAAAACGGGCGTGCAGCGATCATTACCAATGGCTCGCCTCTTTTCTCCGGCGGAACCACCAGCGGTGAAAGCCAAATCCGGCGCTGGATGCTGGAGGAAGATTTAATTGAAGCCATTATTGCTCTTCCTACCCAGCTTTTCTATAACACCGACATCGGTATTTATATTTTCATTCTGTCCCGCAATAAGCGCCCTGACCGCCGTGGAAAGGTGCAGCTGATCAATGCGGTAGATATGTGGAAACCCCTGCGCAAATCTTTGGGCAAAAAGCGCCGTGAAATCGACCGGGATAGCATGGTAAAAATCACCGAGCTGTACTCCAACTTTGAGGAAAACCAGTACTGCAAGATTTTCCCCAACGAGGAGTTTATGTACAAGGAGTATGCGGTTTATCAGCCATTGCAGCGTCGGGGTGTGCTGGATGCGGAGAGCATCGAGCGGCTGCGGACCAGCAGCTACTTCACCAGTAACTCCAGTATTTTCAATGAGACTGATTTTGAGCAGTTGAAAGAGATGAACCCCCGCAGTGCTGCCGATGAGAAGAAATACCAGAAATATCTGGCGGGGCAGCAGTTTGTTGCGGATGTGTTAACCATTCTGGAATCCAACCGTTCTGACCATGTATTTATGGATTACGGAGAGTTTGAAAAGCATCTGAAATCCCTACTGGGCAAGGTTGAGGGAATGTCTGCCAGCCGGTTGACCGGCATTGCCATGGTACTGGCAGTAATGGATAAAACCGCTGTAGTTCAGAAAGATCGCAAGGGCGAAATTATCAAGGATACCACCACCAAGGACACCGAGATCATCAAGCTCACCCAGGACCCGGAGAAATATTTTGAGGCGGAAGTATATCCCCATGTACCGGATGCTATCTGGGCCTATGAATTTGACCCGGAGAAAAAGGAGAGCGCTACCAATAAAGAAAAACTGGGTGCAGAGTTCCCGTTTACCCGATTCTTTTACGAGTACAAGGAGCCAAAAAAGGCAAATGATTTACTGGCCCAGTTTATGGAACTGGAAAAATCCCTCTCCGAAAAAATTGTAGTCTTGCAGGAAAGCGAGGGAGTGTAATGACAGAGCAAATGAAACCCAGTGGGATTGAGTGGATTGGGGATATTCCGAATGATTGGAAAATACAGAGATTTAAATTTTGTGGAGCAGTTTTGTATGGCTGCCCTTTCAATTCCGATTTTTTCACCAATGAAGATACGGGTATCCCACTGATAAGGATTAGAGATATTACATCGGGCACTATTTCCACATACTATGAAGGTCACTACTCTTCAGAATATATGGTATATTCTGGCGATGTTCTTGTTGGAATGGATGGCGATTTTAATGTGAGAATTTGGGACAATTTGGACGCACTTCTAAATCAGAGATGTTGCAAAATTCTTTCATCCAAAAAGATTAATGCGCGGTATTTAGCGTACTATCTTCCTCATCAGCTTTATATTGTTAATCAGTTGACTTGGAGTACAACTGTAAAGCATCTTTTGGCTGAAGACATAGGGAATATTCCAGTTGCGTATCCGCAATTGAATGAACAACAAGCTATCGTCAGGTTGCTTGACAAAGAATGTACCCAGATTGACAGCATTGCCGCAGATTTGGAAAAGCAGATTGCGATTTTGCAGCAATACAAAAAATCCCTGATTACTGAAACGGTAACCAAGGGGCTGGACAAGTCTGTGCCGATGAAGGACAGTGGTGTTGAGTGGATTGGAGAAATTCCCGAACATTGGGAAATTAGCCGGGTAAGGCACCTTGCCAGTCTTTGCAGTGGGGCAACTCCAAGCAAAGATGTATTGTCCTATTGGGAAGGCAACATTCCTTGGGTATCTTCACAAGAAGTAAAATCCGATATTATTGAGGATACAAGTCTTCATATCAGTGAAGAAGCAATTGACAGTTGTTCTACACAACTAATGCCATCTGGCACCTTGGTAATGGTCGTACGTTCCGGAATCTTACAGCACACTATACCTGTTGCGTTGTTGGGCGTTCCCGCCACAATCAACCAGGACATTAAGGCATTTCAATTCAACCATTTGATGCTTCCAGCTTATTTTAAATACTATATACAGGGAGAAAATGACTCACTTTTATCGGTGATTATTAAAGACAAAACAACGGTAGAGAGTGTTGACAATCAACTTCTATTATCACTGAAGCTTATGGTTCCTCCTATTGAGGAGCAAAAAGCAATTGTAGCTTTTCTGAATTATAAATGTGGTTACATTGATAAAATCTTAAATAATAAACAGGAACAATTGAATCTGTTGATGCAGCACAAAAAATCTCTTATCTATGAATATGTCACCGGTAAAAAACGAGTGAAGGAGGTGTGGTAAGATGGCCATTAAGGCAGGACAATTAAAGGAACGGGCAGATTATCAGGCATACATTCTGGAAATGCTGCGGGAGGAAAACGCCTATCAGGTGCGCCCCTCTACTGCTTACGATCCCGGCTACGGCATGGATGCGGAGCTGCTGTTCTCTTTTTTAGAAGTAACCCAACCGGATGCATTGGCCCGATTGGAAAAACTCTATGGCAACAAGACCCGCCAGACTATCCTCAACTACATCAACAATGAGGTCAATAAGAAAAGCCGCAGCCTGCTGGATGTACTGAAGCACGGCGTGGAGTTTGATAACGGTGTCTCCCTGACCCTCATGTACCGCAAGCCCGCCACCACCTTCAACCAAAAAGCGGAGGCGCTGTATCAGCAGAATGTACTCTCGGTGATGGAGGAAGTCTGGCACAAAGAGGGTGAGCGCATTGACCTTGTAATCTTCCTCAACGGCATTGCCATTTTCACCTTTGAGCTGAAATGCAACACCAGCGGACAGAACTACGAGGATGCGATCCGTCAGTATAAGTTTGAGCGAGATTATAAGACCCGACTGCTGAAATTCAAGGCAGGCTGCTTGGCTCACTTTGCCATGGACTTGAACGAAGTCTATATGTGCACCAATCTGAAAGGAAAATCTTCCTTTTTCCTGCCGTTCAATAAGGGCTGTGGTATTGGTGTTCACTCCGGCAAGGGCAACCCGCACAACGAAAACGGCATCAATGTTTCTTATATGTGGGAAGACATTCTCAAAAAAGACACAGTTCTGTATCTGATTGATAAAATCATTTTCCTGCAAAAGGAGACCAAGAAAGACCCGGATACCGGTAAGCGTGTGACTAAGGAAACGCTGATTTTCCCCCGGTATCACCAATTCAATGCCGTGCGCAAGCTGGTGGCAGATGTCGTAGAACACCACAGTGAGAAAAACTATCTCATTGAACACTCGGCAGGCAGCGGCAAAACCAATACCATTGCATGGCTGGCACACCGCCTTGCCTCTTTGCACGACAGGGAAAACAAAGTCATTTTTGATACGGTCTGCATTATCACTGACCGTATCGTGGTAGACCGTCAGCTTCAGAATGCCGTACTGTCACTGGAGCACAAGGCCGGTCTGATCAAGGTCATGGATGAAAAATGCACTTCCAAAGACCTGGCAGATGCCCTCAACGGCAACACCAAAATCATTGTAACTACCATCCACAAGTTCATGTACATTCAGGAACTGGTACAGGAGCTGAAAAGCAAAACTTTTGCCGTAATCATCGACGAGGCTCATTCCTCTACCGCCGGAACCGCCATGGAAGCAGTGACATATGCTCTTTCGGAGAGCCGCAAGCTGAGCGAGGCTACCCCTGTTGATGTGTCGGAAGAAGAAAAATCCATGGGCGATATTATCGAGGACGAAATTGCCCGCAGTGGAAAGCAACCCAATGTTTCCATGATTGCCTTTACCGCAACCCCGAAACCGACTACCTTGCAGCTGTTTGGTTGCCTGAATGAAGAAGGAAAAAAGGTTGCTTTTGACCTGTATTCCATGAAGCAAGCGATTGAGGAAGGCTTCATTCTGGATGTACTGCAAAACTATGTGACTTATAAGACTTATTTTGAAATTAATAAGGCTATTGAGGACGACCCGGAACTGGAGACAATTGCCGCAAAGCGCAAGATTGCCAAGTATATTGAACTGCATGATACCAACATTGCTCAGAAAGTGGAGATCATTATTGAACACTTCAAAAACAGAATCATGCAGGAATTGGGTGGCAAAGCAAAAGCCATGGTCATTACGTCGTCACGGCAGGCAGCAGTCAAATACCGGAATGAGTTTGAGACCTATATTTCCAAGCATGGGTACACGGGTATTCGTGCACTGGTGGCGTTTTCAGGCAAGGTCTCTCTGGACGGCCACGAATACACCGAAGCGGTGATGAACGGCATTAAGGAAGAAGATTTGCCGGAAGTGTTTGACAGCAACAGCTATCAGGTGCTGTTGGTGGCGAATAAGTATCAAACCGGCTTTGACCAGCCAAAGCTATGCGCCATGTATGTGGACAAGCGGCTGCGGGGAGTCAATGCTGTGCAGACCCTTTCTCGCTTGAACCGTATTTGTGCGCCCTATGATAAGAAAACCTTTGTGCTGGATTTCAAAAATGAATATGAGGATATTCAAGCGTCCTTTGCCCCATTCTATACTGAGACAATTCTAAACGAGACGATCACCCCTTCGGATATCAGAACGGTGGAAGCTCAGGTGGATCAGTATAATTTCCTGGATATTGACGATATCGAGGAATTTAACGGATACCTGTATCAGGATAAACGAACCTCTAAAGAAAAGGCTCGGATGTGGGCTCTGCTGGATAAATCCCTGCAAATCATCAATCACCACCCGGAACTGGAAAAGTTGGAAATTCGTGCAACTATCAAGCGTTTCTTGCGGTTTTACAGTTTCCTGATTCAGGCAACCTGCTTTGAAAGCGTGGATCTGCACAAGAAGTACAATTTCCTTTCATACCTGGTTAAGGAGATCGAAGTGGGCAGCGGTGGAAATGATTTTGACATTGCGGACAAAATCACTGCCTCTAATTTCCGTCAGAAAAAGACTGGGGAAAACACACACGAGATTGAATCCAAGCCGGAGGTTAGCTTGCCGACACCCAATGAGGTCTTTATGGATGAAGCCGTGAAAAAGAAGCTGTCCGAGATCATCGACGAGATCAATGCAGCGTATAACAAAAACTTCGATGTTGACGTAGCTTCTAAGTCTGCATTGCAAATGAGAGACATTCTGCTGAAGAATGGACATCTGCGGGACAGTGCACGGAATAACTCGCTGAAAGACTTCCGCTTTGCCTATTTTGACGCCGTACAGGACGCCCTGATTGCTGGGTATGAACAGAATCAGGACTTTTTTGCCCTTCTGCTTGATAACGACGAAAAGAAGCGGGAACTGATGCAGGTGTTCCTGGAAGATGTGTATAGGAATTTGAGAACATAAAAAGCTTGACAGCTACATTCGAAATGTAAAACACGGTTGCGAGGTTGACAATATTTGATATAATAGAAAGTAAAGAAACGGTGCACACTGAATTGTACAATGACATATAATTTTGTAATCATAAGGGCAAGGAGGGAATTAGGATGTATTCGGCAATGCAAATAGCAAAATATACTATTAACAAATGTACAACCGAGGGGCATCCTATATCAAACTTACAATTGCAAAAAATTTTGTATTATATACAAAGAGAACTCTTGCAAAGTGGGATAGATGGATTTGATGATGAAATTCAAGCATGGCAATTTGGCCCTGTAGTCCCTGAGGTTTATCGTCAATATTGTGGTTTTGGAGCAATTCCAATCCGAATGAAATATGATGTAGAAATCGGGCCAGAATATACGAACATTATTGATCCTATTATTGAACAGAAGCGCATATTGAATCCGTGGGACATGGTAACAGATACACACCAAGCTGGAAAAGCGTGGAGTTTAATCTATCGGGAAGGCTTAGGAAGTTACACAGTTATACCTAAAGATCTGATACGAACTGCGGGGTAAGGATATGTTCCCAGTGGATCAAGAAAAAAGAGAAAAACTAACAGACCTCTTATTCGAATTGTCCAAATCTCAAGAAATACTTGCAACACCAAAGGATAGAGCCGGTTACTTTAGAAAACTGGAAGAAATTTATTATAACTGTGATAAAGATAATTTCCGCCATTATTATTCAGATATATTTTCGACTCTATCTTTAATAAACGGAGATCCAACTATCGGAAGTTTGGATATATTAGCTCAAAATATTCAAACAATAAAAGATGGGTATACTCCTAAAAATAATGATGAAAATGGGCAATTAATTGATATTAGCAAAGAAATACTTAAATTATACGACCATACCAATCTTGATATTGCACGCATTAATTATACAACTACCATGGTTGGAGAAACCAAGTCGGAATTAGCAAAAACCAAAGTTCTTGTTGAAAAATTAGAGGCAAAAATCAAAGATGCGGAAGATCATTTGAAAAATGTTTCAGATCAGAATATAGAAGCAGTAACGGAAATGGCCAAAGACATTAAGAATAGTCAAAAAGATATGCAAAAGGACTATATCACTATTTTGGGTATTTTTGCCGCTATTATTTTGGCATTCACTGGTCAATTCGCTTTTTCTAGCTCTATTCTAGAGAATATAGGATCTTCTACAGCATACAGGCTGGTACTTATTGCTCTAATCATTGGATTGGTTTTTTTCAATCTCATTTGGGTCCTGATTGATTTTATTAGAGAAATTTGTGGAAAAGATATTAGTACGCAGCCCAAAAGGAAGTGGAACTGGTTTACAGTTGTCAATATTATATTGGTACTTGGAATCATCATGACGTGCATTTCTTATAAATTTGACTGGTTTAAAAAAATTGAACCTAATGACGACACTAGTATTACTACTACTCAGACTGAATCAATAGAAATACAAGATACAGAACACATTTTGCCTTCTTCACCTGACGAATCTGAAATTGATCAATAAATCTTATATTGTATCTCTACATGAAACGGGCTAAGTTGCAATATAAAGCAAGGAGTTGGGGATTTTTTCTCCAACTCCTTGTGCTAATTCAATGATTGACTTCTAAATTTAAGATGTTCTAATTCACAACATCTTTTAAATGTGCAATTAGCGAACTTTCGAGAAGGATCTGTGCATAGGACAGTTGAACTTACAGGAAACCAATTTATCCATTTTGTTCGCTCCTTTGCTGTTTTGAAAAATTGAGGTGACTCCAAGAACAGCAATCTGATTTCTTTCCCTACCGTTGTCCTGCGTCGCCCTGGGCAGCGATACGCAAGGCACATATAAGGAGCAAAATCTGCTTTTCGTGCATCATGCACGAGGAAAAAATTAGAATCTGATGTGTGCAAAAACCGCAGTATTAAGCCAAAAATCAGGTAGAAAGCGAAGAAATCACCGGATGTTTGGCAGGGGCAGCACCAAGCCCTTGAAGTTCAGCAAGCGCTAATTTTTCGCCTGACCTTTTAAAATGCCGCCCATATGGGCGGCATTTTACTTGCGCTTTCAGGGCTCTGCGGCGGTATGGGCGCCGCTTGCTTCTGCGGGTATGGGCGGATGACTCCGGCTTGGGTATTGCAGGAAGGAGAGCCTGCGGCACAGAAATCGGGAGATTCCTCCCACAGTCAGGGCACAAACTATTGTCCCCTCCCGCAGGCCGCAGATGGCCCCCAGGCTGAGATAGGAGAGCAGGGCGGCTGCCGACACCATAGCCAGATCATAGCCGGTCTTGGTCTTCCCAAAATCCCAGCCGAATACCTGGCTGACGGTTCGGACAAACCCCTCACATGGCAGGATCAGCACATTGGGAAGCACCTCCAGCGCAACCCCCAGCCCCAGGGAGAGACAACCCAGCAGGAGCACCACCCACCTGGCCCCATAGGACTCCGGCACCAGCGGGGCCAACAGCTCTGTCCACAGGTCGATGCAGACCGAGAAGAGGAGCGTGGCCGGAATCTGGAGGAGCTGTATGGACTGAAACCTGTGCCGGAGCAACAGCACCTGGCCGACCAGCATGGTGCAGTTCACCAGGAAGGTAAACACCCCCAGCGAGAGCCCTGGAAAGACAAACGTGAGGACATAGGAGAGGCTGGACACCGCCGAGGTGCCCATACCGGCTAAGGTAATCAGGGCGATTCCCAGGGCGGCGCAGAGAACTCCGCAGAAGAACAGAATATAGCGGCGCAGCAGGCTGGGCTGTCTCATAAGCCTACCCCTCCTTTTATAAAAAATATTTTTTAGACATAATAATATTTTAGCATTTTTAAAAATTACGTTCAATTGTCGGCCTGCCCAAAAAACCACCCCCATTTTTGACATCCGGCGCCGCTGATACAAATGTTCTTTGACATGCCTTATACAATCCGCTATGCAGTGTAGAGACCGTGTAAAGAAACGCCCGACCTCCGGTATCCAAAGGGTTTTCCACATTATCCACATGGTTATCCACATCTGTTAACACCCTGTGGATAACGCCAATATGCAAAATTCAGTTGACATAAGACAAGTCAAGCAAAAAATCCACGGCGGATTCTACAAACTTTTTTGTTCTCCGTTTTTCTTCCAATTGTGGTACAATAACGTCAGGTGTCCTGAACATATCATGAGCCGCCGCTCAATCATGAGGTGAAAGCATGTCCGAACCCATTGCCGCCATTGCCACACCCCCGGTTCCCA
>UMKA01000401.1_pt1 | contig 32395 bp, 29 predicted proteins | sample 1966211 | NCBI WGS metagenome assembly UMKA01 (sample SAMEA4836165, study PRJEB28245) | human gut metagenome | biome: gut microbiome; material: fecal sample | place: Denmark | collected 2008
CCGCAACCGTATTCTCTTAAAATATTAATCAAAAATGGATTCGGAGTTGCTTTTACTGCAAAATATTCTTTATAACCTTTATTCCATGCAAAAGCCTCTTTCAATGCTTTTACATTTTCACGAATTCCCTTTTCATCGTACAAGTGAAACGGTGTCGGAAATTCTTTTACAATCTCATCTAATTTTTCTTTTGTAACAAACGGTACTTTATTCATCAATGGCTCTCCCTTCATACGTCAAATTAGAATCACTATACCTTTTTTCTTTTTATTTGTCAAGAAAAAGGATACCCCCAACTCGCAACTAAAAAAAGGAACAGACGATATTCGCCTGCCCCTTTGCATTGTTGTGTTGTGGTCTGTATAAAACTTTTAACTATTTTCTTAATCCTAATCTCTCGATTAATGTACGGTATCTTTCAATGTCAGTTTTCTTTAAGTAAGCGAGCAAACCTCTTCTCTGTCCTACCATTTTAAGAAGACCTCTTCTTGAATGATGATCCTTTGGATTAGCTTTGAAGTGTTCTGTCAACTCATTGATTCTTGCTGTTAATACAGCGATCTGAACTTCCGGTGAACCTGTGTCGCCTTCTGTTCTAGCATATTCTGCCATAATAGCTTGTTTCTTTTCTTTTGCGATCATGCTATGACCCTCCTGTTTTTCTTTAATTTAACACCTGACATTAAGTGACGGTTGGAGTATCCTGTCACCGAACATCGGTTTTTTCATACTTGATGAGTATATCATACTTTTACACCAGTGTAAACTACTTATTTTTAAAAATTACTGTCGGAACCTTGAAGCCGCTTACGCCCATATGCGATATCCTGTTCCACCTGCTCGCGAAGCATCTCTACAGAATCGAATTTTTTTTCCGGTCTCACATACTCGTAAAGCGCTACCTCAATTTTCTTTCCATAAGCGTCCCCGTGATAGTCAAATACAAATGTTTCAATTCCCATCTGTTCTTTCTCTGAAACTGTCGGTTTGCAGCCGATATTAGAGATTCCTCCATAAAGCATGCCATCAATCCGAATTGAACTGACATAGACTCCGTTAGGCGGAAGCAGTTTCTCTTTTTCTGCAACAATGTTCATCGTCGGAAATCCAAGCTTTCTCCCAAGCTGCTTGCCATATTGTACTTCTCCTGTGACGGTATACGGGTATCCAAGAAGCTGTGTAACCAGTTTTATATTCCCTTTTTTCACTTCTTCTTTAATGTAAGTGCTGCTTATTTCTCTATCTTCATAGCACTTCTTTTCAATCACTTCCACCTCATACCCGTATTCCCCACTATACTGCTGCAACATATGATAATCACCTTTTTTCTGATATCCAAAGTGAAAATCCGTGCCAACTACAATATACTTGGCATGAAATTGTTTCACCAAAATTTCTTTTATGAAAGTCTCCGCCTCGATTTTCGAAACTGCCTCGACAAATGGGCATTCCACCAGGTAATCCACCCTGCCAAAAAGACGTCCTGCGCGTTCTTCGTTCGTAATCAGACTTTCTTTTTTCTTTTTGATTTTTTCGTACAAGGGTGCCATGTCAAATGCAAACACAACGCTGTCTACACCGTCATTTTTCTGATGCTCAATGACCCGCTCGATCAATGTCTCATGTCCTCTGTGAAGACCATCAAATTTCCCTAATGTAATTGCAGTCTTTTTGTCATTTTGATAGAACTGCATTCCCTTGATATATTGCATGTTTTTTCCTCTTATCGTTACTCATTTTTATCAAAAAACATTTTGACTATTTTAAACATCTTTTGTTTCTGCTGATATGCGTAAATCGCAATGAACTGTCCGGAATTACTGTAAACTCTCACATATTCCCCGTCAACCAGATCTTTTGACTCATTGATATGCTTTTCAAAAAACATATTCCCATTGCACACAAGCGCTTCATAAGGGCGTTTAAGTGTCACCGCCTCGTACTGCCCAAACATTTCATCAATCGGAACTACTATCTCTGAAAGTAATCCCGCTTCCTTTTTCTGTCTGACTTCCTCCAATGTATAGCTGTCTTCCAAAGTAAACCTGCTTACTTTTGTGCGGGTGAGTTCCTCCATGCAGCCGCCACAGCCGAGTTTCTCTCCGATATCATGGCACAATGTGCGGATATAGGTTCCTTTAGAGCAGGAGACTTCCATCCGCACGCGCGGAAGCGAAATCTCTTTAATCCGAATCTTGTAGATAATAACCGGACGAGCTTTTCTCTCAACCTCGATTCCGGCTCTCGCCAGTTCATATAATTTTTTCCCATTGACTTTTAACGCAGAATACATCGGCGGTACCTGTAAGTATTCTCCTACAAATTCCCCGATGCATCTTTCTACGGCATCATTGTCAATTCCATCCATCGCTTTTTCGAATAACACTGTTCCGGATATATCCTGAGTGTCCGTTGCCTTTCCAAGTAAAAGTACTGTCTCATATGTCTTATCCTTATCCGTCAGCATATCGCATAATTTTGTCGCTTTTCCAAGGCAGACCGGAAGAACGCCCGTCGCATCCGGATCCAGTGTACCGGTATGCCCGATTTTTTTCTGTCCGATAATTCCCCTTAGTTTTGCGACTACATCATGTGATGTAAATCCTTTTTCTTTACGTATATTAATGACTCCGTGTACCATATTTTCTTCCTTTTTATAGTTGTAAATGAATCTGTCCGGACAGATTGTTGATCACATCATGTACCGTTCCTTTCATCGTCACACCGGCTGCTTTTTTATGGCCTCCTCCACCGAAATACTGTGCGATTCTGCTGACATCCACATCACCAGATGCACGCAGGCTCACTTTGTACTCATGCGGAGCAGTCTCATATAAAAGAACGGCAACTTCCACACCTTTCGTAACCCGAAGCTGGCTGACAATTCCTTCTAAATCTTTCGGTGTGACACCATGAAATTCCATCATACGCTGTGTAATATAGGATACAATACATTTTCCATCCATAAACAGAAAACTTTCAAACAATGCCCTCCCCAAAATCTGGTTCTGAGCAAACGTCTTTTCATAAAATGTCTTTTCGATGATCTCAGAGGCATTGATCCCTTTCCGCATCAGGTTCGCTGCCACCTCCATCGTCTCCGGCGCCGTACATGAATACTGGAACACTCCTGTATCATGCACAATTCCAAGATACAGACATTCAGCCGTCTCTTTTGTGATCTTTTCTAAATCCAAAAGCCGGTATACAAGCTCCGAAGTAGAACTTGCTTCCGGGAAAATATAATTTTGATCTGCAAACGCAAGATTACTAATATGATGGTCTACGCAGAACGTCTCTTTTGCATGTTCAAAAAGCGCCTTTGAAAATCCGAGACGTTCTTTATCACCACAGTCAAGCACAATAAACAGATCATATTCTTTTTTGTCCGGCACCTCGTGACTAATCTCTTTCGCCGCCTTGATAAAATGAAAACTATCCGGTATGTCTTCCAGATAGACATCCGCCTGAATCTCTTCATAGTTTTCTTTGATGTACTGGTACAACCCAAGACAGGAGCCGACACAATCACCATCCGGACGCACATGACCGCCAATGGCGACTGTTTTTACATGTTTCAAGACTTCCTTTAACATCTTATTCTTCCTCTTCTTTTAAATCCTTTGTCACATCATCAATCATTTTCGACATTGCCACACCATATGCGATAGACTGATCCATCACAAATTTTATTTCCGGCGTGTTTCTCATATTCAGCTTTCTTGCCAGCTCTCTTCGGATATATCCTTCTGCGCTCTGAAGACCTTTGATTGTGTCTTCCTGCGCTTTCTCATCACCGAGCACACTGATATATGCTTTGCATGTCTTCAAATCCGGCGCTACTTCCACCGCCACAACGGAGGTCATTGGTGCAACACGAGGGTCTTTGATGCCCCCGCGGATAATGTTGCTTAATTCTTTTTGCACCTCTCCGTTTACTCTTGTATTTTTAATACTGTTTTTTCTCAATTCTTTTCCTCTTTTCTTATCTTGGTATCTCTACCATTTTATAAGACTCTACCTGATCGCCTTCTTTTACATCATTAAATTTCTCGAAGACAAATCCACATTCATAACCTGCTTTTACTTCTTTTACATCATCTTTAAAACGTTTTAACGAAGCAAGACCTCCATCAAAGATTACAACTCCATCACGGATAATACGTGCAGAACATCCTCTCTCAAATGTACCGTCAAGCACATATGCACCAGCAATCGTACCTACGCCTGAAGCCTTAAATGTCTGACGAACCTCTGCATGACCGAGTACTTTTTCCTCAAACACCGGATCTAACATACCTTTCATGGCAGCTTCCACGTCTTCAATCGCATTGTAGATGACACGATATAATCTTACATCCACACCTTCACGCTCCGCAATCTCTTTCGCAGTTGCATCCGGTCTTACATTGAATCCGATGATGATTGCGTTGGATGCAGATGCAAGTGTGACATCAGACTCGTTGATCGCACCGACACCACCGTGGATGATCTTTACAACGACCTCGTCATTTGACAATTTCAAAAGACTCTGTTTTACTGCTTCCACAGAACCCTGTACATCTGCTTTTACAACAATACCAAGTTCTTTGACATTTCCTGCCTGAATCTGGCTGAACAGATCATCTAAGGACATCTTTGATTTTGTATCGTCTAACAGTTTCATTCTTCCCTGTGAAATGAATGTCTCTGCAAAGTTTCTTGCTTCTTTGTCATTGCCGCATCCGACAAATACTTCTCCGGCATTCGGCACATCATTCAGACCAAGGATCTCTACCGGAGTAGAAGGACCTGCCTCTTTTACTCTTCTTCCTTTGTCATCCATCATCGCTCTTACTTTCCCGTAAGCAGAACCTGCTGCGATGGCATCTCCGACACGAAGTGTACCTTTCTGTACCAGTACTGTCGCCACAGAACCTTTTCCTTTATCAAGCTCTGCCTCGATCACAAGACCTCTTGCGCGGCGGTTTGGATTCGCTTTTAATTCCAATACCTCCGCTGTCAGAAGGATCATCTCCATCAAGTCTTCAATTCCTTCTCCTGTCTTTGCAGAAACCGGTACAAAGATTGTGCTTCCACCCCAGTCCTCTGCAATCAGTTCATACTCTGTCAATTCCTGTTTTACACGATCGATATTTGCACTAGGTTTATCAATCTTGTTTACTGCAACAATGATTTCAATTCCAGCTGCTTTCGCATGGTTGATCGCCTCTACAGTCTGAGGCATTACGCCGTCATCTGCCGCAACAACAAGAATCGCAATATCTGTGGAATTAGCGCCACGCATACGCATTGCTGTAAACGCCTCATGTCCAGGTGTATCTAAGAATGTAATCTTCTCTCCGTTTACTGTCGCCACATATGCACCAATATGCTGTGTGATACCACCTGCTTCACGGTCGATCACATTTGTATTACGGATTGCATCCAGAAGGGAAGTTTTACCATGGTCAACATGCCCCATAACACACACAACCGGCGGACGTTTTTTCATCTTGCTTTCGTCTTCTTCATCTTCTTTTAACAATTCTTCAATGACATCTACTACTTCTTCTTTTTCGCAGAGCACTTCAAATTCCATTGCGATTTCCTCTGCAGTATCGTAATCAATTTCTTGGTTTACTGTCACGATTTTTCCCTGTAAAAACAATTTTTTTACAATTGCAGACGGCTGAATCTTCATCGCATCTGCAAGTTCTTTGATTGTAAGTACTTCCGGGATCGTGATCATCTTAATCTTTTCTTCCACTTTTTCCTCTACCTTTGGCTGCGGCTTTTGCTGCAACGGCACATTTTTTGTCTTTTTCCCTTTTGGTCCTCTTTCCTCATGGTCATCTTTGCGATAATCTTTTTTCTTATTAAAATTATCTTTTTGTTTCTGACGCTGTGGCTTCTGCTCAGGAACTACCGGTGCCGGAATTGAAGGCGCGCTCTTTCTGTTATCGTTTCTTCTGTCGTTTCTTCTATTATCATCTCTGCGGTCATCTCTTCTGTCATCACGTCTGTTGTCATCGCGTTTTTGACCCTGATAATTGTTGTTCAGTCTTTGATTATTATTTGCTCTCTGCGCATTATTATTCTGTCTTTGTCCCTGACCTGCGTTGTTGTTTCTCTGACCCTGGTTATTATTTGGTCTCTGACCATTCTGTCTCTGACCCTGATTGTTTCCGTTTCTCTGTCCTTGATTGTTGTTCTGTCCATCTCGTCTCTGTGTTGGACGATTGCCTTGACGGGAACCATTTTGAGAATTCTGCGGTCTGAACACCTGCACAATATGCTTTTTCTTCGGTTCTTCTTTTGTATCCCCACCGCCAAAGCTGCTTTTTACAGCCTCAATCTGCTCATCACTCAATGAACTCATATGGCTGGTTACCTCTATATTTTTTTCTCTCAGAACATCAAGTACTTCTTTGTTTGTTTTATTTAGCTCTTTTGCTAATTCATGCACTCGCACTTTTGTCATACTAACTACCTCCTCTATGCAATCGTATATCCTTCTGTTTCCAAATGTTTCTTGATCCCTTTTGCAAACTCTGCATCTGTCACTGCAAGTGTCGCCCGGAATTCTTTTCCCATTGCATGCCCCAAGGTATCTTTATCCCCATAAAAATAAATTGGCACTTCATAGAAATCACACATATTTTTAAACTTCTTCTTTGTATTCGCCGATGCATCCTCCGCCACAATCACAAGCTCTGCCATACCGGTCTTTACTTCTTTTTCGGTACAGAATTCACCGCTTGCCGTCTTTCCTGCTTTCGTGGCAAGGCTGACTAACGATAATGCTTTACTCGATTTCAAGCGCATTCATCTCCTTTTCCAGCTTTTCATAAACTTCTTTTGGAATTGCCTGCTTAAAAGACCGCTCTAACCCTTTGTTTTTCACCGCTTTTTCAAAACATTCTTTTGAAAAACAAAGATATGCTCCGCGCCCGTTCTTTTTTCCTGTCGCATCCAGTTCAAATGTATCTTCGGAAGTTTTCAAAACACGCATCATTTCTTTTTTACTTTTCATCTCTTGACATCCTACACATTTTCGCATAGGAATCTTTTTGTTATTACTCAACAAATCACTCCTGACTACACTAATTCATCTGGCATCTCTTCATCTGCTTCCTCAGACACTTCTGTGGAAAGATTCATATAATTTTCCGGAAGTTCACCGGCTTCAATCGCCTGTGTCTCGCTCTTGATATCAATCTTGTATCCTGTCAGACGTGCAGCCAGTCTCGCATTCTGTCCTTCTTTTCCGATTGCAAGTGACAACTGATAATCCGGCACAATCACACTTGCTGTCTTTTCATCCGGATCAGCCATTACAGAGATGACTTTTGCCGGACTAAGTGCATTCTCAATCAAGATCGCCGGATTGTCGCTCCAGTTGATGATATCAATCTTTTCTCCGCGAAGCTCACTTACGATTGCATTGACTCTCGCACCGTTCATACCAACACATGCTCCGACCGGATCTACATCCGGGTCATTTGACCACACTGCAATCTTTGTACGGGAACCGGCTTCTCTTGAGATGCTCTTAATCTCAACAATTCCTTCTTTTACTTCTGCAACCTCAGACTCAAACAGACGTTTCACCAGTTCCGGATGTGTACGGGAAACTAAAATCTTTGGTCCTTTTGTTGTATTCTTCACTTCTACGATATAGAGTTTGATACGTTCTGTAGGCTTAAACACTTCGCCTTTTACCTGCTCATTCTCAGTCAGCATCGCATCTGCTTTTCCAAGGTTAATACTTACATTCTTGCCAACATAACGCTGCACGATACCAGTCACGATATCTTTCTCTTTTTCAAAATACTGATCGTACACTACTTTTCTCTCTTCTTCACGGATTTTCTGAAGAATTAAGTTCTTTGCATTCTGTGTTGCAATACGTCCAAATTCCTTTGACTCCACCGGAATCTGAACAATATCGCCGAGCTCAAATTTTGAGTCGATCATTTTTGCATTTGCAAGGCTGATCTCCATCACATCGTCTTCCACTTCTTCTACAACTGTCTTTTCCGCAAACACAGAGTAGTCACAAGTCTCACGATTCATCACTACTTTGATATTATCTGCTTTTCCAAAATGATTTTTACATGCGTTAATCAGAGAATTCTCAATTGCATCTAATAAAGTCTCTTTACTGATATCCTTTTCCTGCTCAAGAATTGTCAACGCTTCTAATAATTCTGTGTTCATTTTTTCTTTCCTCCTGATTTAAAAATCCAATGCCAAACGAATCAAAGCGATCTCGCTTCGTTCAAATGTCTTTGTTGTCTCATCTTCATATTCAATCGTCACGGTATCCTGATCGTATTCTTTTAGAATTCCGATAAATTCTTTCTGTCTGTCAATCGCACGGTAAGTACGGATCTCCACTTCTTCTCCGATACTTCTTGCAAAGTCTTTCTCTTTTTTCAAAGGTCTTCCAAGTCCTAGAGAACTCACTTCAAAGATATACGTATCTTCGATATAGTCTTTCTCATCCAAAATATCTGAAAACGCTCTGCTTACCACTTCACAATCGTCTACCGAAATTCCTCCCGGTTTATCAATGTATGCCCGAAGATACCAATTACCTCCCTCTTTTACATACTCAACGTCTACCAATTCAAATCCGTTGCTTTCAACGATTGGTAATAGAAGCTCTTCTGTTTTCTGTTCGTATACTTCTCTTTTAGACACTGTCAACCTTCCTTTCTTATACCAACAAATAAGAGTGAACATTACGTCCACTCTTCTGCCGATTTCTTATGTAACTACCATACACTATAGCACTCATTTTCAATAAATGCAAGGGTATTTTCAAACTTTATTTATTTTCTTACCATGCGTGTAGCCAAAATTTGCCTAAAAACCAAATAAGAAAAGCAAAAATTGCAAGCACTCCGATTGCGATGGGAAGTAGAAGTTGGCAAAATGCCAACATCACTGCCAACTTATCTTTCTTGCCCATCTCAATTGCTTCCTGCTCTTTACTCTCCTCCCGTAACTTTTTTTTAGCTTCCTTTCTCACCGCCCGGAGACCTTTTTCAAACTCGATTTTGTTCTTTTTCGCATCTAATTGTTCATTTGTTTTTTTTTTCTTTTCCTGCTCCTCGAACATCAGATCCGGTCTTGGTCCCTGTCCCAGTTTCCATAAATTTTTCATATTTTTACATCACCAAACAATCTATACATAATGGCAAGCTACAAAATGTTCATTCCCAACATCTCTGTACTCTGGCGCTTCCTTTGCACATTTTTCTGTCGCATTCGGACAACGTGTGCGGAATTTGCAACCAAACGGGGGATTTGATGGAGATGGAAGATCGCCGCTCAAAATAATGCGATCTCTCTTTCTCGTCGGATCTGGCACCGGAATCGCTGACATCAGCGCCTTTGTATATGGGTGCAGCGGATGATCAAAAATCTCATTTTTATCTGCCATTTCTACAATATTTCCAAGATACATTACCGCGACACGGTTACTAATATACTCAACTACAGACAAGTCATGGGAAATGAAAATATAAGAGAATTTATTTCTCTCCTGAAGATCTCCAAGCAAGTTGATAATCTGCGATTGAATCGATACGTCCAATGCCGATACCGGCTCATCACACACAATCAATTCTGGATTTAAAATCAGGCTTCGCGCAATACCGATACGCTGTCTTTGACCACCGGAAAACTCATGTGGATAACGGTTAATATAATAAGTAGGAAGTCCGCAAATTTCCATCGTCTCCAATACCTTTTCACGTGCTTCCGTCTTGCTCATCAGCTTATGATCGAGCAACGCCTCACCAATAATATTTTCAACTGTCATACGCGGATTCAAAGATGCATATGGATCCTGAAACACCATCTGCATCTGCAGACGCTTCTCGCGCATCTCTTTTTTAGAACATTTTGCAAGATCTTGTCCCTTAAAAATTACTTTTCCATCTGTGATGTCATGCAGTCTCAAAATCGTTCTCCCTGCCGTTGATTTTCCACAGCCGGATTCACCAACGATTCCGAGAGTCTCTCCATGTCTCAGTGTGAAAGAAATTCCATCTACAGCTTTTACGTGTCCAACGGTTCTTGTAATGATCCCGCCACGGATAGGGAAATATTTTTTTAGGTTTTGGACATCCAAAATGACTTCATTTTCTCTGCTCATTTATACTTCCTCCTTTTCCGGCGCGTTGACAAAACATGCAACATAATGACCATTTCCAACGTGTACCAATTTTGGTTCTTTTTCTTTACATTCTGCCTGACAGAACTCACACCGCTCGTTAAAATGGCAGTTCTCCGGCATGTTAATCGGATTCGGCACCTGTCCAGGAATGGAGTACAACCGCTCGCTGTGATCGGTTTTACCAATAACCGGTTTGGATTTTAACAGACCGATTGTATACGGATGCATTGGATTTTGGAAAATATCCAATACGTTTCCTTTTTCCACGACATTTCCTGCGTACATAACGACCACATAATCCGCCATTTCTGCCACAACGCCCAAATCGTGCGTAATCAGCATAATTGACATATTCAGTTCTGCTTTCAACTTACGCATCAAATCTAAAATCTGCGCCTGAATCGTTACATCTAACGCTGTAGTCGGTTCATCTGCAATCAACAATTTGGGATTACATACCAAAGCCATCGCAATCATAATACGCTGACGCATACCGCCGGACAGCTCATGCGGATAGCAGTTCATAATTTCTTCCGCTCTTGGAATACCAACTAATTTTATCATTTCCAAAGCTTTTGCGTTTGCCTCTTCCTTTGTCGCATCTGTGTGGAAGAGAATACTCTCCATAATCTGATGTCCCACCTTCAATACCGGATTCAGAGAAGTCATCGGCTCTTGGAAAATCATCGCAACATCTTTTCCGTTGACATTTCCCATCTCGCTCTTGCTATATTTCAGCAAGTCTTTCCCTTCCATCAAAATCTCACCATCCACAATTTTACCTGGAGGCGATTGTACCAAATGCATCAAGGAAAGCGCTGTTACACTCTTTCCGCATCCTGATTCCCCTACTACACAGACCGTCTCCCCTTTACGGATCTCAAAATCAACGCCGTTGACTGCCTTGACAATGCCCGCGTCCGTATAGAACCATGTATGAAGATTTTTAAATTCTATAAATGCCATAATTTTTCTCCTTGTCAAAACTTCCTTAGCGCTTCATTTTGGGATCAAACGCATCTCTAAGACCATCACCTACAAGGTTTACCGCAAGTACGGTCAGCAAGATACAGAATCCCGCCGGCATCCACAACCATGGTCGCAGCTTAAATGTCATCAGGTTTGTTCCAGCAGACACCATCTGTCCCCAACTGGACATCGGCGGAAGTACACCAACTCCAAGATAAGACATCGTAGATTCCATAATAATTGTATCACCGATTGCCAATGTCGCTGTAACAATAATAATCGGAATTACATTTGGCATGATATGTTTGAAAATCTTATGTATATCGCGGATACCAAGTGACTCTGCCGCTGCCATGTAGTCCATCTCACGGATAGAAAGCACCTGTCCACGAATATAGCGACATGTGCCGGCCCATCCAATTGCCGCAAGAATAATCATCAGGTAATAAACTCTGACTCCGGTATCTACTTTCCAGTCTGACATCATTGCGCTGAGCATAATCAGGATTGGCATTGTCGGAAGCGATAAAATGACGTCTACAACACGCATGATGACAAAGTCAACGACTCCGCCATAGTATGCCGCCACACATCCCAAAAATGCACCGATAAAAATCTGAAGCGCCGTCGCCGCCAAACCAACCGTCATGGAAATACGTCCACCGTAAAGCAGACGCGTAAAAACATCTCGTCCACTTTCATCCGTTCCAAACCAGTGCTGCGCGCTCGGAGGCTGTTTTGCATTCGCAATATTCGTTGCTGTAATATCTGAATATGGGGATATAATCGGTCCTACAATACAAAGAACAATCATCACTCCAAGAAAAATCAATCCTGCAATTGCAAGTTTGTTGCGGCTCAAACGCTTCATAGCAAGTCGCCAGGGAGATTCCATGCTTTTGTTTGACGCTGCCTGTTTCGCTATTTTTTTATTTGCATCTTCTGTCTTTTTCACGTGTCATCCTCCCTTCTACTTCAATCGTATACGCGGATCAACCGCACCATATAACAAGTCAGAAAGTAAATTTCCAAGCATAGTCAATACTGCAAGGAACATCGTAAATCCCATCATAAACAGATAATCTCGCTTTCCAATGGAATCTAAGAACACTTTACCGATTCCAGGCCATGCAAATACAGTCTCTGTAATCATTGCCCCCGCAAATAATGACGGGATTGCAGCACCGACATAAGTCACAATTGGGATCATGGCATTTTTCAATGCGTGTTTGTAAATTACGATCTTTTCCGGAAGACCTTTCGCACGAGCAGTTCTTATGTAATCCTGATTGATCACTTCCAACATAGATGTACGCACATAACGCATCGTACCACCAAGCTGAATCACCGTCAGTGTTACAACCGGAAGAATCATATGTAACAATACATCGACAACATGAGCCGCCCCTGTGTTATTCGCCCCGGCAGTCACCATACTGTCAAGCGGCAGCCAACCAAGCTTGATGGAAAAAATATGCCGTAAAATCATCGCCAAAAAGAATGACGGCAACGAAATACCGGCAAACGCTACCACCGAAAATATATTGTCAAAAACTGAGTACTGTTTGGTCGCCGAAACGACCCCACTCGGTATCGCAATCAGCAGTTGCAATACGAACGCCACCGCAGCTACTAAAAACGAATTCCATACAAATTTACCAATCACCTCTGTTACCGGAATCTTATAGCTGATTGAGATTCCAAAATCTCCTTTAATCGCGTGACTTACCCAGTTCGCATATCTTTCTGGTATCGGTTTGTCTAATCCTAAAAGTGCTTTGTTCTGCGCAATCTTCTCAGCAGTGATGTTTCCGCCTGCATGGGCATCAACAGCGTCTCCAGGCAGCTTTGCTACCAAAAGAAATACGACCATAGATACACCAATCAAAATAGGAATCATCGTGAGAATACGGCGAGTTGCATATTTCCACATTTGTTAAAAAACCTCCAATTCTTTATTTGACTCTGTTTTGCTCTTTATCAAATAACTTAATTTTGCCCGCAGGAAACAGAACGAATTAGTTTCGTATCTATCCTCTGCGGGCCGTCTGTTTGAAGGGAAACCTCGATGGATCCCTATTTGAGCTTCAAGTCTTACGGCTTTAATTTTAGAGTAATGCTCGATTACTCAACCTCAATATTTCCAATCTTATCCTGCTGATACCATTTTACATAAGAGCTTGGTTCAAAATTCTTTACACGTGTGTTAAAGCAGATCAAATCACATCTCTCATAGATTGGATATGTTGGAAGTTCTTCATTGATAAGTTTGTAAATTTCTTTATAGTTTTCTTTCTGTTCTTCTTTGGATACAGAAGACAATGCCTCTGCAAGCATCTTATCCAGTTCAGGATTTGAATATCCTGTGTGATTCTGACTTCCACCTGCTTCTGGACTTGCAAATGTTCCTGTAATATCCGGATCAGCTGTCAATCCCCATGCCATGAACAGCATGTCAAATGTACCATTCTGAGATTTAGACTGTAATGTTGGCCAGTCAACATATTCTGCCTGGAAATCAATACCAAGCTGTCCATATGCATCAATCATCAGCGGAATCATATTGTCTGTTACAACATTTCCTGACATCGCACTGAATACAATCTTCATCTGTTTTCCGTCTTTCATCAGTTTGTCACCGTCTTTTTCCCATCCGGCCTCTTTTAAAAGCGCCTCTGCTTTCTCAAGATCATATTCGTACTTGTCAAGCCCTTCATCATCATACAGCCATGAGATTGGAGCTTGCGGAATGTTCAATGTAATTGCATACTGTCCATAAACAGCCTGATTCAAAGATTTACGGTCAATCGCATGAAGCAATGCCTGACGCACTTTTACATCTTTAAAAATCTCGTTATTATGGTTCACCGCAACATACCCATATCCAAGCGTTGGCTGAATTCTCATATTAATGAAACCTGCAGACATCGCCTCTTCAATATGATCATCATCACAGACAACCTGATCATGGATATCCACATCCCCTGTCTCTACCGCCTGAAGTTCTGCGTTTGTAGCAACCACTTTGAAAATCAAACTCTTTGTCTTAGGTTCTCCCAAATAAAAGTTCGGGTTCGCTTCCAATGTCGCAGATGTTTTTTCTTTGTACTCTTTTAATACATACGCACCGTTAGATACATAGCCAACCATGTTCATAGCTTTAAACTGTGAAAGATCACCTTTTTTAATCAAAGCTCCATATTTCGCTGTAGAAATCGGTGTTGCCGAACCTAATACATAAGGAGCGCTTGTGTTAGGCGCTTCCAAAGTAATCTCGATTGTGCTTTCATCCAAAACCTTGATACCCGAAATCTCTGTAGCACTTCCGCTTTTGTAATCGTCGTACCCTACAATGTTCGCTTTAGAAATATCCTGATATCCGTCATAACTTGGATCTGCCACAACTTTATACCAATTCACATAGTCTTCCGCTTTCACATCTGAGCCGTCGTTATATTTTTCTTTTGTTAGTTTGTATGTATACACTTTACCATCTTCTGAAATCGACAGACTGGCAGTACCATCCACCATCTCTCCTTTTTCATCATTGACACTTAAGGACGCTGTCATTGATGTTACCACTTGGAAATCCTCGTTTGATTCCCAGTACACTGGATTGAATACTCCTGCAAAATCTGCAACACCTGCAATCAGAGTATCCTTCCTCTTCGCTGCTGTTTCAGGGAGCGCCGAAGGATCTTCCGCCTCAATCAGCTGATTTGTCGCTTCCAAGCTCGTATTCTCTGTGTTTTGTGCTTTGTCACTTGTTTTCTTATCTCCACCACCGCAAGCAGTCAGTGAGATTGTCATTGCCGCTGCCAAAAGGCAGGCTAACGCTTTTTTGTTCATACCTTTTCCTCCTTTAAAAATGTTATATGTTAATTCCTGCATTCCATAATTTGTTTCTTATGTTTTCATCGTAGCCGTATTACTTTTTAGTTCATGCTGAAAATGCGGAAATGAACATGCCTCGTGTATTCAAAAGTTATTTCATCAACGCTTCCAATTTTTCCGTCACTGTACTCACACATCCATCGTCAAACGGAACATGTAACCCAACTTCTTTTAACATATCTGTATAAAAATCACTTGCTGACAATTTGCATAGCTTCAGATAACTCTGCCATGCCGCCTCGTAATCTTCGTCCATCCAAATCTTGTACTGCATCGCGCAAGTCTGCGCCAAAACATAATCAATATAATAAAACGGATAGTCATAGATATGAAGCTGCTTCTGCCAAAATCCGCCTTTTTCAAAGAACGGGTCTCCCTCATAATCAAGGTGCGGTCTGTATTCTTTCTCCAACTTCTTCCAAGCCGCATGTCTCTCCTTTGGTGTCATATCCGGGTTACTGTAGACAATGTGCTGAAATTCATCCACCATACAGCCATATGGGATAAATATAGCCGAATCTTCTAAATGCATCTGTCTGTAAACATCTGCATCTTCCTTGAAGAACAACTCCATCCACGGCTCTGTAAAATATTCCATAGACATGGAATGAATTTCAGCCGTCTCCATAGTAATATCCCAATGTTCTTCAATCGGATCACTTCCATAGAGATATCCCTGGAATGCATGCCCGCATTCATGTGTCACAACATCCACATCTCCGCTTGTCCCGTTAAAATTCGCAAAAATAAACGGCGCGCGGTATTTTGGCAGATACGTCATGTAGCCCCCGGCTTTTTTCGTCTTTCTTCCAAGAACATCAAACAACTGCTTTTCCATCATAAAATCAAAAAATTCCTTTGTCTCAGGCGAGAGTTCCTCATACATCTTCTGTCCATTCGCCATAATCTCTTCCGGTGTCCCATAAGGTTTCGGATTCCCTCCCGCAAAATACACCCCTTCATCTACATAAGAAAGTTTTTCTAAACCAAGCCTCTCTCTTCTTCTGTCATGTATCTTCTCCGCAAGCGGTACGAAATATGTTTTAATTTGCCTGCGGAAATTCTCCACCTCTTTTTTTCCGTAAGAATTGCGATTCAGCCGATAATATCCAAGCTCCACATAATTCTCATATCCAAGAAGTCTTGCCTGCGTGGTACGGTTCTTCACCAGTTTATCATAAATCTCATCCAATTCTCCCGCTTTACTTTGGAAAAACGCACTGTACTTTTCGTACGCTCTGCGTCTGATCGCTCTGTCCTCATGTGTCATGTACGGACGCAACAGAGACAAATTCAGCGTCTCTCCTTCCCAATCAATCTTCGCACCCGCAATTAAGTTGTCATACCGTGTTGTCAACGCATTCTCTTCCCGCATCAGCGGAATCAGCTTCTCGTTCATCGCTTTAAACTCAAGTTCCATGCTCTTAAACGCAACTTTTCCAATCTTCTCTTCCAATTCTGCTCGGTACGGAGAATCGTAAAGCACTTTTCTATATTCCGTCTCCTGATTATTGATTGTAGGAAATACTTCATTATAATAATCTTTCTCTCCACTATAGTATGTATCTGTGGTGTCCACGTCACTGCGAATCGTAGCAATCTGAATCATTGTATTGTATTCATCCCGCAACGCATAAAACTTCTGATGAATCCGAAACTGCTCTTCGCCGCTCTTTGCCGTCTTCATCTTCTGAGTCAGTTCTTTCAACGCTGCGACAACCGCATCTGTGTCTACTCTCTGATAAGGCATCTCTGCAAACTTCATAGTCTTTCCTCCTTGCTTCATTTATCTGTTCTACTAACCTTTATATTTTTTCTATTTCTAGTGATAATAAATCAACGCGCTAAAGTGCGGTTGTAAACTGATAATCGGATTCATTTATTATATACTACTTCTATTTTGATTTCAAGTTATTTTTTATTTTATTTATGCTTCCACTTGATTTTACCCGTCTTTATGATTTAGCACTATATTTTTTTGAGATTTTATTTTTCATAAACTCTCGTCAGCCAGCATAAATGCTGGCTTGAGACTGTAGACAAAGTTGGTGCTGGGAGTTATCCCCAGCACCACTTTTCTGTAAATAGCCTCTGTTTTAATAAAAATCTTAAAAAACTCCAAGATTCTTTCATTTTAGATTCCCTGATTTCTAAAATTTTTGCCAGCTTTTTCAAATTCATACACGCAAACGTAAGCCCGGCTTTCATTTCCATCCGTGCTTTTCCTATGTATTGAGTGTAACGGAAACCATGTTGTTCTTTTGCTGTTCCGAAAAGTCGCTCAATCGTTTCCTTTCGTTGTTGATATATTTCTTTGTTACCTATTGTATGGCGAATATCTTCTGCTTTCTCCATGTATTCTTCCCATACATGTCTGGTAATGACTTTTACATGATCTTTACTTTCCGTGCATTGATGCAAGTATGGGCAACTACTACAGAACAATCCGCAACTCTTATATTCACGATATCCATCTCGATTTGTTGTACTGTATTTTAAAACCTGGTTTCCAGGACAGACGTAACAATCATAATACTCATCGTAGGCATACTCATATTTTTTGAAAAAACCTTCTTTCGTCATTGGTCGTTTGTACGGAAAAAGAGGTTGGATTCCATCCTCCAAGAGAAGATGGGCGATGGCAGGCGTTTTATAGCCGGCATCCATTATCATCATATCCGGTTTGAAATCTTTTATTTTCTCATACAATAGCGGGAATGTACGGCTATCATGTTCGTTTCCGGGATGAACAGTATATCCTAAAATCCAACCATGTTTATCACAAGCTGTTTCTACTGCATATGCAAAAACATGTTTATGTTCTCCTTTACGAAAGCAGCCACTTTCCGGATCGCTGGTGCTGCACTTTTGTGTTTTTGCTCCTTCCGGAATCTGAGATTCTGTTTCATCTGCAAAACTTTCTCCTCCGCTTGCAGTTGGTTGTGGAGAATCATTTTTATCATTATCTTTCAAAGGTTTCTTCCCATGTGCCGCCCGGTCTTTCTGAATTTCTTCTTTTAATTCCTGCTCGTACCATAATGCCTGTTCATGTGCCACCCGTTTTCTCATCTTTTTACTATTTGCACATGCTTTCACATGTGTAGAATCCACAAAAATATGTTCTGTATCCACCAATTTGAATTTCATGCATTCTTCTAAAATCTTTGAAAAAATCTGTTCAAAAAGATCTGTATCTTTAAAACGACGTGTATAGTTCTTTCCAAACGTAGAAAAATGTGGTACGGGATCCAACATATCCAATCCAAGAAACCATCGATATGCAACATTTACTTCAATTTCTTTGATTGTTTGCCGCATACTTTTTATGCCATAAAGGTACTGAATAAAAGGAATTTTAATCAGCATAACTGGATCCATACTTGGACGTCCGTTATCAGGAGAATATTTTTCTTCAACAAGTTCATAAATGAAGTTCCAGTTAATCGCTTTGTCTATCAAGCGAAGCATATGGTTTTGAGGAACCATATCATCCATACAAAACATCTGTATTTGTTCTCTTTTTTTATCTGCATTTTTCGTCATCATAAGCACTACCTCCTGATACCCTAATTATATCATGAAGTGCTTGAAAAACCTTGGAAAATAAAGTTGATAACCGAACCATTTTTCTTGGTAAATCTATGGAAAAAAGTTAGAAATGTGGAAAACTTGATAAAAGAAAAACCCGGACTTCTGTCCGGGACTTTGTCTACAGTCTGAGTCAGCATAAATGCTGGCTTTTTTTATTTTTAAAAAACTTCACAAAAAAAATTTTCAAGCATTGATTATATAGTGCTATAGTGTTATAATATAAAAGGGTGATTTTATGGCGTATTTTTTAAAGAAAACAACGAATAAAAAAGGTACTTATCTTCAAATTTACGAAAGCTATTACGATCCTGAACGTAAAGGTGGTGCACACCGCTCTTATAAACCGATAGGATATGTTCATGAACTGCAAGCAAGCGGCATTGAGGATCCGATTACCGTATTTGGCGAAGAAGTGCAAAAGCTCAATCAGGAATATAAAAGGAAAAAACAGTCCGAAAAAGAACGGCAGATTTCTGAAGAATCTCCAGAAAAGTTACTTGGCTATTTCCCTCTGAAAAATCTGAATGATTCTCTTGGATGTAAAAAATATATTGATCTTATGCAAACTGCAACGAGTTTCAGGTTCAATATCTTCGATATGATGTCAGCCCTTATTTATGCGAGGGCTGTCTATCCCTGTTCAAAGTTAAAAACATATATCGAAGTTATTCCGAAACTGTTTGAAAAACATGATTTTTCCCTTAACCAAATTTATTCCGGTCTCGGATACATTGGCTCTGAATATGAAAAAATCATTGAAATTTTCAATCATCAAGTGTCTCAGAAGTATCCATTTGATACTTCTCACTCCTACTTCGACTGTACAAACTTTTACTTTGAAATCGACAAAGAAGATGAATTTAAATTAAAAGGATCTTCCAAAGAAAACAAGAAAGAACCTATTGTCGGAATGGGGTTACTCCTTGATGCAAACCAGATTCCCATCGGCATGAAACTGTATCCAGGCAATGAAAGCGAAAAACCCATAATACGAAATATCATTGATGATTTAAAACAGCGCAGCCACATATCTGGCAGAACCATTCAGGTGGCAGATAAAGGGCTTAACTGCTTTAACAACATCATGCATGCCCTAAAATCAGGGGATGGATATATTTTCTCAAAATCTGTAAAAAACCTCCCGGAAACAGAAAAAACATGGGTACTTCTTGAGAATGATTATGTTGATGTGAAAAATAAAAAGGGGGAAGTGCTTTATCGCATAAAAGACTGTGTAGATGATTTTTCATATACTTACACGGATAATACCGGACACAAAAAAACACTGAAGCTTACAGAAAAACGTATTGTAACATTCAATCCAAAACTTGCTGAAAAGCAGACATATGAAATTAACCGACAGGTGGAAAAAGCAAAAAAGCTAGCTGGATATAACATGCTCATAACTTCTGAAATCCGCATGACTGCTTCAGAAATCTATGCCGCATATCACAATCTTTGGAGAATCGAGGAGTCTTTCCGCATTATGAAATCTCAACTTGATGCAAGGCCAGTTTTCATACAAAAGCAGGAAACGATTACAGGGCATTTCCTGATCTGCTATCTTGCAGTGTTGCTAACAAGGCTCTTACAAATACATACATTGAAAGATGAGTATGTCACAGAAGAGATTTTTGATTTTATACGTGATTTTAGAATTGCCAAAATCGCTGACCGAAAATATATAAATCTAACGAGAAGCTCCTCGTTTATCAAAGAGTTATCTTGCCTGACAGGATTGCCTCTGACATCGTATTTTCTGGGAAATGAAGACATAAATAAAATGCTAAGTCATAGGTTCTAACCCATGGCTTAGCACTAGTTTTTCACTTCAACTTCAAAAGACAGGTATTATATACTACTTCTATTTTGATTTCAAGTTATTTTTTATTTTATTTATGCCTTTTATTTATGCTTCCACTTGATTTTATTTATGCCGCTTCCGCTATCGTTTTGTTCCGATTCCATCCCGTCTTGCCAGTTTCAGACGGTTCAATGTCACTTCTTTTTCTTTATATAGAACCTTTTGCTCAACGCCTTCTTCAAGCAGATATACCTGTTCCAGTTCATCTTTTTTCTGTAGTTTGATTCCACGAGCTCCGACAGCACCTTTTTTCTTTTCCGGCACCTCTGTCGACGCAAACCTCAGAAAATATCCATTCGTCGTCTGAAGCACAATGCTTTGTCCATCTGTCACAACCTGTACGCAGATCACTTCATCCTCTTCTAAAAGCTTTGTCGCTGCGATGGTTCGTTTTGCCACCTGAAATTCACTTCCATCCACCTGCTTTAACATACCTTGTTTTGTAGCAAACAACAACTTTGCCATAGAGAGACTTCCCTCGTCACATACAAACACAATCTGTTCTTCGCTGCTGTTATAATTACTCAAATTATCAATCGGAGTTCCTTTATCCCTGAATTTTCCATATGGAATATCAGGCACCTTTACCTGATGCATCTTTCCTGCATTCGTAAACAGACAGATTTTTCCAGTGTTGATGCAAGAAACCACATACTTGTTCTCCGAGTCTGCCGCTTCCCTGTTTCTTTCATAGGTCGACATATCCACCGTTCTTGCATATCCAAAACGATCCATTAAAAATACAACTTCCTGCTCTTCGATCTTCTTTTCTTCAAACACTGCTTCTTCTGCATTTTCCACAACCGTCCGTCGTTTTCTTGCATATGCTTTCTTGATTACATCTAGATCTTCTATAATAACTTGCGCCATTGAATCGTAATTGTTCAAAATATCTTCATAGCGGACAATATTTTTAAGTGTCTGCTCATGTTCCGCCTGCAATGCTTCAATCTCTAACCCGATCAGTTTGTACAGGCGCATCTCTAAAATAGCTGTTGCCTGCCGCTCCGTAAATCGAAGCATCGAAGCCATTTTCTTTGAAATATTGGACTTGAATTTGATATTCTCTGTGACACCGTCCGTCAGACATGCTTTTGCCTCTTTGATCGACTTGCTGCCACGCAAAATTTCAATAATCAAATCAATGACATCACATGCCTTGATCAAACCCTCCTGAATCTCTTTTTTATCCAACTCTTTTGCAAGCAGTGTCTTGTATTTTCTCGTCGCAATGTCAAACTGGAAATCTACATGATGCTCGATAACTGATTTCAGTCCCATCGTCTCTGGTTTCCCATTGGCAACGGCAAGCATATTCACTCCAAATGTATCTTCCAGACGAGTCTTTTTGTAAAGCATGTTTTTTAAGTTTTCCACATCTGCATCTTTTCGAAGTTCCAGCACAATCCGAATTCCTTCTTTGGATGACTGATTGGAAATATCTGTGATGTCATTCGTCTTTTTGCTCTCCACAAGGGACGCCACATCGTTTAAGAATTTTCCGATTCCTGCACCGATCATTGTGTAAGGAATTTCTGAAATCACAAGACGTTTCTTTCCGCCTTTCAATTCCTCCACTTCCACTTTTCCGCGAATCTTAATCTTTCCGGCTCCCGTCTCATAAATGTTCAAAAGATCGTCTTTGTTGACTACGATACCGCCCGTCGGAAAATCCGGTCCTTTGATATGTTTCATCAACTGCTTTGTCGTGATCTCACTGTTTTTCATATATGCTTTCACCGCATCGATCACTTCGCCTAAATTGTGTGTCGGAATACTCGTCGCCATTCCGACCGCGATTCCCTCTGCACCATTCACCAAAAGATTCGGAATACGAACCGGAAGCACCTCCGGCTCTTTTTCTGTCTCGTCAAAGTTCGGAGCAAAGTCCACAACTCCTTTATCCAAGTCCGCAAGGAATACCTCCTGTGTCAGTTTTGCAAGACGAGCCTCCGTGTAACGCATCGCAGCAGCGCCGTCTCCCTCGATAGAGCCAAAGTTTCCATGTCCGTCCACAAGAATCATTCCTTTTTTGAATTCCTGCGCCATTACGACCAGCGATTCGTAGATGGAACTGTCTCCATGCGGGTGGTATTTACCCATCGTATCCCCGACGATACGCGCACATTTTCGATATGGTTTATCATAGCGGATACCAAGTTCATGCATATCGTAAAGTGTTCTTCTCTGCACCGGCTTCAGACCATCTCTGACATCCGGCAACGCTCTTGCCACAATGACACTCATCGCATAATCGATATATGATTTTTTCATGATATCCGAATATTCGGTTCTTATAATTTGTGAATCCTGCATCTTTTGTTGCCTCCTATATATCTAACTCTGCTTCTGTCGCATTTTCATAAATAAACGCACGTCTCGGAGGCACTTCACTTCCCATCAGCATCTCCGTCACAGAAGATGCCATTCTCGCATCTTCAATCTCGACAAGCTTTAGCATTCTCGTCTCCGGATTCAGCGTTGTCTCCCACAACTGGTCTGCATCCATCTCGCCAAGACCTTTGTATCTTTGCAGCGTAAATGGTCCTTTCTGACGTTTGCGATAGCGCTCCAGCGCTTTGTCGTCGTACAGATATTCCTCTTCCCCTTTTTTCGGCATCGCCTTGTAAAGCGGAGGCATCGCAATATAGACATGTCCTTCAAAAATCAATTCCGGCATAAACCGATAGAACAATGTCAATAATAATGTAGAAATGTGAGCGCCATCCACGTCCGCATCAGCCATAATGATGATCTTGTTATAACGGAGTTTTGTGATGTCAAAATCATTACCATACCCTTCCGAAAATCCACAGCCAAAGGCATTGATCATCGTCTTGATCTCCGCGTTGGCAAGTACCTTATCGATACTTGCTTTTTCCACATTCAAAATCTTTCCGCGGATTGGCAGGATTGCCTGATAAGAGCGGTCTCTCGCCGTCTTTGCGGAACCTCCCGCAGAATCTCCCTCCACGATAAAAATCTCACATTTGCTCGCATCTCTGCTCTCACAGTTTGCAAGCTTTCCATTGCTGTCAAACGAATATTTCTGCTTCGTCAACAGATTCGTCTTTGCCTTCTCCTCCGTCTTACGGATTTTTGCCGCCTTCTCCGCGCAGCTGATTACTTTTTTAAGCGTATCCAGATTCCGGTCAAAATAGCGCACAATCTCCTCCCCGGTCACCTTTCCGGTCGCCTTTGCTGCATCCGGATTGTCCAGCTTTGTCTTCGTCTGCCCTTCAAAACGCGGATCCGGATGCTTGATTGAAACAATCGCCGTCATCCCGTTGCGAATATCCGCTCCTGTAAAATTGCTGTCCTTCTCTTTTAAAATGCCAAGTTCTCTCGCGTACTGGTTCATCGCCGTCGTAAACGTCGTCTTAAATCCCGTCAAATGTGTTCCACCCTCTGCATTGTAAATATTATTACAAAATCCGAGTACGTTCTCATGGAACTCATTTACATACTGGAATACAACTTCCACTTCAATCCCTTCTGACTCACCTTTAAAATAAATCGGCTCATGTATCGCCTCTTTCTTCTGATTCAGATCACGGATAAATCCAAGTATTCCGTCTTCCTCATGATATTCAATATGTTCTGTCTGCGCTCCGCGTCTGTCCTCAAAAATAATCGTCAGATTCGGATTCAGATACGCAGTCTCATGGAGACGACTTTTTACTTCCTCCGCCTTGAATCTCGTCTTCTCAAAAATCGTGTCGTCCGGCAGGAAATTCACTTCTGTCCCCGTTTTTCTCGTCTTTCCAATAACCGGAAGCAACCCGTTTTCAAGCTCTACAACCGGAATCCCCCGCTCGTATCGGTCGTGATGAATTGCACCTTCCCTGCTGATCTTGACGTCCATATAAATAGAAAGTGCATTTACAACCGAAGAGCCAACCCCGTGCAGCCCGCCGCTTGTCTTATAAGCTGTATCATCAAATTTTCCACCTGCGTGAAGTGTCGTATATACAATACGCGCTGCGGATACCCCCTTTTGGTGCATCCCGACAGGGACACCTCGCCCATTGTCGATCACCGTTGCAGAACCATCTTTTTCCAGTATGACCTGAATCTTGTCACAGTACCCCGCAAGATGTTCATCTACCGCATTGTCCACAATCTCATAGATCAAATGATTGAGCCCCTTCGTAGACACACTTCCAATATACATTCCCGGTCTTTTTCTGACCGCTTCCAGTCCTTCTAATATAGAAATACTATCTGCATCATATGTATTTTGTTTCGCCATTTACTTAAAACCCTCTCTTTTTCATACTGCACCCATCATAACACAAACAAAGGTTCGTTTCAAATAAATTCTTCTACCCCATGATGACTTTTGCTAAAACGTCTGACAGCAGCTCCATCGCATTTCGCATTTCCTCCACAGTGTTTGTCTGGGCACCTGCCTCGATCAAAAGAGATTTTGGCATCATATGGAGACTGTAACGGTACCCTTTCAGATAGATTTTCCTTGCAAATCCCGGATACATACTCTCTGATGCAAGCTGCATCTGTAGAGAAAACGACAGATTATCCTGAATATAAGGATTTGGAAGATATGCGATATCTCCATTTGCTTTTGTTCTGCTAAGTCCATTGAAAAACATGATCTTTGCCGCCTGTTTTCCATTTGCCTCCGTCACCAGATGTGTATCATTGCCGACCCCATCACGGTGCAGATCAATCACAACCTCAATACTTGGATTTTCTTCCAATATTTTTCTGACCCCCACTTCCGAAAATTCGTACGCTTTGCTTCGGTCTAATTTCCCGTCGATCAAATCATACACGCCGTCATGATGGATGGTTGAAATTCCCTTCGCATTCAAAAGCTCTGACAAATATGCTCCCATCCCGACGATACTTGTTCCGACATCTCCCTCGACAGAATCCACAAAAGTCTCCTGCGAGTGAGTATGAAAGATAAGTACTTTTGGTCCTTCCCCACTTGTGTCAATATGCATATCTTTTGCGAGAAGCTCATCCACATTTAACTGCTCCTGCCCGATCATCGTTGTACTGTCCACCGTATAGTAATGGCTCACCAGATAGTTAAAATCTCTCAGCTGCTCTATTGATACGGTCACTGGTTCCGTTTTCACTTCCTTGGCATCTTTTTCTGCGTGACTTCCGTCCCCGTTGATCAGATTTCCATTCTCGTCCACCTCATTTTCATCTGCCGCCTGCCTTGCCATGATCATTTCATAGGTCGCAGTATCTTCAATTTCAGATTCATAAGTTCCTTTCCCTTCCACATAACTTCCAAGCGGAATCATCTGCATCGCTTTTTTTGCGATCCATGTATTCCAATCTGTCTTTTCTTCTTTTTCCGCATAAAAAAGTCCTGGCATAAAAGACCTTTCCGTCATTCTCACAAGATTTTCCCGCAGACTCCCCTTCCATTCTTCCGTAATCTGCGTTCCACCTTGAAATAATATATATATGCCAAGACAAAAGATCAAACTGCCCGACAATATTGCTAAACTCCTATTTTTTCTCATATTTCTCTCCTAACAGAATCTTTAGAGCTTTAACAATATATGTTGCCTTTTTGATAATTATGAGCATGTCCTCTCCGAAAACAAAATATTTAATCCCTCAGAAATCGTATATCCGATTCGTTTGATTGTCTCATCAATATCTTTCGGGGTCACAAACATTCCATTTAAATGCGGAGAAATCAGTTCTTTGATCAGCTCATATTTCTCCGTCGCATTATATCCCTGCAAAACGACCCCGACACCTTTTAGTGTCTCGGATGTCTCCAGTGCCGCAATCAAATTTTCCATCGTGTCATTGACAATCGTAGCTGCATCTACAACCGTCGGCACACCAATGGCAATGACCGGAACCCCGATTGTCTCTTCTGTAATTCCGTTTCTGTGATTTCCCACACCGGAGCCCGGATTAATTCCCGTATCTGCAATCTGAATGGTTCGATTCAGTCTCTTGCTGTTCCTTGCGGCAAGCGCATCCACCGCAATGACCAAATCCGGTTTTGTCTCTTTTACAATCCCTTTGATGATCTCTAATGTCTCCATACCGGTCTGCGCCATAACCCCTGGAACGATTGCGCTTGTCATGTGCACAGCATCTTCCCCCATTGCGTATTTACCATACTCTTTTACAATATGTCTTGTAATTGCCAGATTATCGACTACATGTGGTCCTAATGCATCCGGTGTCACCTGACGGTTTCCAAGACCTGCCACCAATACAACATAGTCCTCTTTTTCGATTTTTATGAGCTCTTTGATATATTTTGCCAGTTCTTCTGAAATTTCCCTGTGATATTCCTCGTCTGGGACGGCCATATTCGGTGCTTCCATCGTAATATATGTGCCTACAGGTTTCCCCATCGCGCGAGCCCCTTTTTCCGTCTCAATCTTTACTTTCGTGATTCGTATCTCCCGCTCTTTGTCATACTCCTCTTCCAAGATAACTCCCTGAACTTCCACATGATCCGATTCAAATCGCTCTTTTTCCTCCAATGCTAAATCTGTATGAATACTATACTTTTCCAACATCTCAACTTCTCCTTGTAACTTTATTTTTTAGTTTTCACAAAAAAAAGAGAATTATGTATTGACAAGCCACAATAGTTATTTTACAATGAATGAGTATGTTTCAGTAGAACGTTCCGTGTCCGGGTCTGCTGAACAAAAGATGAATTTTATATCACATATATTGGAGGTGTTCAGATTGGCTAACATTAAATCTGCAAAAAAAAGAATTTTAGTAAACGAAACAAAAGCTGCTAGAAATAAAGCAATTAAATCAAGAGTAAAAACTTCTATTAAAAAAGTAGATGCTGCTGTTGAAGCAAAAGATCAGGCTGTTGCTGTTGAAGCATTAAAAGCTGCTATCAAAGAAATCAACATGGCTGGAAGCAAAGGTGTTTACCACAAAAATACTTGTGCTAGAAAAGTTTCTCGTTTAACAAAAGCTGTTAACGGAATTGCTTAATTTTTATTAGGAAATATATTATAAGACAACCATACCGTCATGTGGTTGTCTTTTTGATTGCACTTTAAAAATAAAGGAGTTTTTTATGGACACTGTTTTTCACGAAATCGAACCGATTTTTAATAGGGACTCAAAAATATTGATTCTCGGCTCTTTCCCATCTGTAAAGTCACGGGAAGGACACTTCTTCTACAACCACCCACAAAATCGTTTTTGGAAAGTGCTCGCACAGGTCTTTAACCGTGAGGTTCCAAAGACAATCGAGGAGAAAAAGCTTTTCCTTCTGACCAATCAGATCGCAGTGTGGGATGTGATTGCTTCCTGCGAGATCAAAGGGTCCAGCGACAGCAGCATCAAAAACGTCGTTCCCAATGATCTGAATCGAATCTTGTCTGTCACCCATATCGAGCAGATTTATACAAACGGCAACGCCGCATTCCAGCTTTATGAAAAATACTGCAAAAGCCAGACACATATGGACGCAATAAAACTGCCATCCACAAGTCCCGCAAACGCAGTCTATTCACTGGAGAAACTTGTAGAGATTTGGAAAAGCATCACCCAATATACTGCACACAAAAAGTAGGTAGCGCATTTAATGCATCTACCTACTTTTCATTATAACCACTAGTTATTGATCAATTTATCCTCGTCGCTCCAGCTGTATAATTTACGGATTTCTTCTCCGACAATTTCTGATGGATGTTCTGCCGCAAGTTTTCTCATTGCTTTGAAGTGTACCTGGCTTCCTGCTGATGACATATCTAATAAGAAGTCTTTTGCAAATGTACCATCTTGAATATCTGATAAGATTTTCTTCATTGCTTTCTTTGTATCTTCTGTGATGATCTTTGGTCCTGTAATGTAATCACCGTATTCTGCTGTGTTTGAGATAGAGTATCTCATTCCAGCAAATCCGCTCTGGTAAATCAAGTCTACGATTAATTTCATCTCGTGGATACATTCGAAGTAAGCATTTCTTGGATCATATCCTGCTTCTACCAATGTCTCATACCCTGCCTGCATCAATGCGCAAACACCACCACAAAGTACTGCCTGCTCACCGAAAAGGTCTGTCTCTGTCTCTGTACGGAATGTTGTCTCAAGCACACCTGCTCTTGCTCCACCGATTGCAAGCGCATATGCAAGTGCGATATCCTGTGCTTTTCCTGTAGCATCCTGTTCTACTGCCACAAGACAAGGAACACCTTTTCCTACTTGATATTCGCTTCTTACTGTGTGACCAGGTCCCTTTGGCGCTACCATTGTAACATCTACATTCTTTGGAGGTACGATACATCCAAAATGAATGTTAAATCCGTGTGCGAACATTAACATATTTCCTTCTTCAAGGTTTGGTTCAATATCGTTTTTGTATAATGCAGCCTGCTTTTCATCATTGATCAAAATCATAATAATATCGGCTTTTTTTGCTGCCTCTGCCGCTGTGTATACCTCAAATCCTTGTTCTTCTGCTTTTTTCCATGATTTGCTGCCTTCGTAAAGACCGATAATGACATTGCATCCGGATTCTTTTGCGTTCAATGCATGCGCATGTCCCTGACTTCCGTAACCGATTACCGCAATTGTCTTTCCTTCTAATAATGATAAGTTACAATCTTCCTGATAATAAATTTTTGCCATAGCTGTTACCTCCTAAACCCTTCTCATGAATATATAGTTAAGGACCTTTGCCCCTAGCTTTCTACATTAATCATCAATTACTTTGATACCTTTTGACCCTCTTGACAAGGCCGTGATTCCTGTTCTTGCAAGTTCTAAAATCTTATATCCCTGCAGGAGATTCAAAAAAGCTTCTACTTTCGACTGATTTCCTGTCATCTCAAGCATCAGCGACTCTCTCTCCACATCGACAATCTTCGCTCTGAAAATATCAGCAACAGAAATAATCTCTGCTCTCTCAGATGCATCTGCCATCACTTTGACCATAATAAGCTCCCTGCAAACCGACTCTCCATCCGCCAAAATCTTAATATCAACGACATCTTCCAATTTGCGAAGCTGCTTCTCAATCTGAGACAAAATCAACTCATCCCCGCTTGCAACAACCGTAAGTCTTGTAAACCGTTCATCCGTTGTAATTCCCGCTGTGATACTGTCAATACTGTATCCGCGTCTGCTGAACAGCCCCGCCACACGACTTAACAATCCCGCATTGTTATTTACCAATAATGAAAATACTTGTTTTCTCATAACATCCCTCTACTTTCTTATGTTTAAAAAACAGAGTGCGTTCTGTTTTTATATATTATCAACTAGAAACCTATTTGTCAATACTTTTTCTAAATGTCACTTTAACTTTTTACTGCGCTGCAATGCGCTCCGCCAGATCATTCAGATAAACCCACCGTTCCATTTTTTCTTCCAGCTGTTTTTCTGCAAGTTCTTTTTCTAAAGTAAGTTCAGAAAGTTTCGCAGAGTTCGTTGCATTCGCCATCATATCCGCATCCAGCTTTTCAAGTTTTTCCTCCAGCTTGGCAATGTCTTCATCAATTGTCTCAAACTCCTTTTGCTCCATATATGAAAATTTCAACTTTGTCGGACGATTCTGTTTCCAATCATTTTTCCCGGCACTCTTTTTCGTCTTCACTTCCTCTTTTGGCACTTCCCGCTTCTGCTTCGCCTCTATGTAATCCGTGTATCCGCCCTCGTACTGCTGCAAATGTCCATTTCCATCAAATTCAAAAATGCGATCCACCACATTGTCCAGAAAATAGCGGTCATGCGATACCGTGATCACAATTCCCTGAAACGAGTTCAAATAGTCCTCTAAAATTGTCATTGTCGGAATATCAATATCATTGTTCGCCTCATCGAATATAAGCACGTTAGGCGCAGCCTGCAGGACACTTAACAGATAAAGTCTCTTCTTTTCACCGCCCGATAATTTTTCAATCGGCGCATACTGCATATCCGGTGTAAATAAAAACCGCTCCAACATCTGCGAAGCCGTAATTCTTCCATCTTTCGTCGGAATATACTCGGCGATATCTTTCACAAAATCGATCACCCTCTGGCTCGTATTCATTTCCGGAAGTTCCTGTGCAAAATAGCCGATTCGAATCGTCTCACCAATCTCAATCGTTCCCTCATCCGGCTCAACAAGTCCCGCAATCATTTTTAGCAGTGTCGACTTTCCACAGCCATTCGGACCCACGATTCCAAGATTCTGATTTTTCAATACAATATAATCAAAATCGTCAATCAGCTTTCGCTCCCCGTAGCTCTTGCTGACATGGTGGAGCTCAATCGTCTTCTTGCCCATTCTCGTTTCCACAGAATCAATCTCTGCCAAACGATCCGTCTCCGGAGCTTTTCCGTTTTTCAAAAGCTCTAATCGCTCCAATCTTGCCTTTTGCTTTGTTGTTCTTGCACGGCAGCCGCGCTTTGCCCATTCTAATTCCATTCTCAACACACTTTGGCGTTTTCGCTCTGAAGCAAGCTCCATCTCTTCCCGTTCTGCCTTCATTTCCAAAAATTTCGAATAATTCGCCTCATACCCATATAATTTTCCACGGCTGATTTCCAAAATTCGATTTGTCACTTTATCTAAAAAATAACGGTCATGCGTTACCATAATCACAACACCTTTATAACGTTTCAAATAATCTTCCAGCCAGGAAATCATCTCTCCATCTAAATGGTTCGTCGGCTCGTCCAAAAGCAAAATTTCAAACGAAGATGTCAGCGTTTTCGCAAGCGCTACTTTTTTCTTCTGCCCGCCGGAAAGATGCTCCATTTTCATATCGTGATCCGTAATTCCAAGTTTATTGAGTGCACTTTTCACTTCACTTTTCAGCGCCCAGTCATTCTCCGCAATTCCGTCAAATGCATACGAAAGAACAGTCGCTCCCTCAGGAAACGAAGGATGCTGCGAAAGATACGCCAAGCGAATCCCATTCTGTTTTATAATCTGTCCGCTGTCAGGCTCTTCCACTCCCGCAATCATACGCAACAGCGTTGTTTTCCCTGTACCATTAATTCCTATAATGCCAATTTTGTCTCCTTCTTGAATCCCGAATGAAACATCATCGAAAATTGTCTTCTCGCCAAATATTTTACTGACGTGTTCTATATTCAATATATTCATTTTCAACACTCCTATTTTTCGTAACAGTTCTGCCGTGCACAAAGTCACAAAAAACTGAGTTCAAACTGATTTGAAAACGAAGATTTTTTGTGGACTTTGTATATAGCGTTCTTCCATAAGCAGGATTTCCGCTTCGTTAGCATCGAAAAAGGCTGTGTAACAGCCAATTTGAGCTGTTATGGCTGAACTGTTACTATTTTTCTTCTTCCAAAATATCATAAAGGATTTTTCATTTCCCGTCAATTTTGAAAATCAATCTATAAGGACAACAGATAACAAAACAGTCCCTCCAACCGGAACTTTTATTCCGTTTTGGAGAGACTGAAAAATCGTCCTTACAAATCATGTTGTTTAATATAAGCGAGCAGCGCTTCACAGCCTTCTTTCACATCCCGATAGGTAACATCAAAATTTCCGGTATACCATGGATCTGCAATCGCTCTTGGAGCTTTTCCAAAATCAAGAAGCATGTGGATCTTTCCATCCGGATCACCACCTGCGATTCTTGTCATATTGCGAATGTTCGCTTCGTCCATTCCTATGAGATAATCATATTTCTCATAGTCTTTTTTTGTCATCTGTACAGCGCGATGCGGAAGTACCGGAATCCCTACTTCCCGCATCTTGTTTACCGTTCCGTAATGTGGACCGTTGCCGATTTCCTCGCGGCTTGTTGCCGCGGAATCAATATAAAATTGGTCCGTAAGACCTTGTTTGTTAATCATGTCTTGAAAGACAAATTGAGCCATGGTGCTGCGGCAGATGTTGCCGTGGCAAACAAATAGTATTTTTATCATTGTTGCATAACCTCGCATTTCTTAGT
>UMKA01003899.1_pt1 | contig 31252 bp, 25 predicted proteins | sample 1966211 | NCBI WGS metagenome assembly UMKA01 (sample SAMEA4836165, study PRJEB28245) | human gut metagenome | biome: gut microbiome; material: fecal sample | place: Denmark | collected 2008
CTGAAGCACGGCCTCATCAGTACCCCGGAACATCTGGCGGAACTGCTGGCCTTCGATACGGAGAAGATAGATTATGCCTTACTGAAGTCCATGGTAGGACGTTCCGTGCAGGTAAAGGAACGCATCGTAGAAGAGGACCCACTGGAACATGGCATCCGCAAAGCCCTGAACCTGGGACACACCGTAGGACACGCCTTCGAAAGCCTCGCCCTTGCCGAAAGGCGTCCGGTGCTGCACGGCTATGCAGTGGCATGGGGGCTGGTCTGCGAACTCTACCTTTCTTATATAAAGACCGGATTCCCGAAGGACAAGATGCGCCAGACCATCCAATTCGTCAAAGAGAATTATGGCAGCTTCACCTTCAACTGCAAACAGTACCACCAGCTGTACGAACTGATGAAGCATGACAAGAAGAATACCGCCGGAGTCATCAACTTCACCCTATTGAAAGAAGTGGGTGACATCTGTCTCAACCAGACGGCAGACAAGGAGACTATCTTCGAAATGTTCGACTTTTATAGGGAGTGCATGGGAGCATAGCACTCCCGGCAAGGAGAGACAGTATTCTCTGAATTCTTCCACATTCATCGCTCACTCCTCCCCCGAAAAGTCCTCCGTATCATTTTCCATCCCAACTGGGTCTTCATCCGGAATTCCCGTCTTTCCCTCGGCCCGCTCCTTTCGCAGCGTTTCCGGTCGCAACATATCGTGAGGGAAATATCGGCTAAGCGGATAACGGTAGAAATCCATCCCGCTGTTCAGCCTCGCCACCAGCGACTTATCCGGACGAAAATAGACACGGGATAAGCGTACCTTGCCCGGCATCACATCGTCGGGATGCTCAAACCCGTCACTCGTCACCGCCACATGGAAGGAACCCAGCCCCTTAATGGTCACCGACTCTCCCTCCATCAGCGCTTCCTCTATAAACTTCGGCAAATCTATCAATACACTCTGCACGTCTCCCGAACTCATCCCTTTTCTGGATGCCATACGCTGCGCCAGCAGCTCTGCCGTCACACCTCCACGCCGCTGTAACACACGCTGCACAGCATAATAGAGTTGCTTCACCCCTTCTGCCGTGCGGAAAACCTTCTTTCGAACCAAATAGACTATACTCATACTCTTTTCACAATGAACATAATGTTTCTTACTGCAACCAGACTGCTGACACCCCACCCGAAGGTTACTTCCCCTAAACAGAAAGCCAGTTTCCATACGGCCGGACAGCTATTCCCCAACATGCACGAGATGCACATCTCATGCAGTTCGAGACATACATCTCAACACACGCGAGATGTGCATCTCATACAGCAAAGGTAATCATATTCCACCTGATATACAAATATCTTTCATGTATCGGGGAATAATATTCCGCACCAGCTTACTCCAGCTCTTATCATTAATTAACAATGCTGCATGCAGGGTTTTCGCAAATATGCTATTTCTATAAAAGCAAGACCTATTCCAAATGTTTAATTTAAAAGAGTACACTATGAAAATGAAGTCAATCTTTAACAAGAAAATTTTAATCGCTATTGCAACCATCAGCTCCTTAAGCCTCCAATCGTGCCTGGACGACGATGATAATTATGCCATGAGATTCCCCAATGCCCTGGTAACGGTAAAGACCGATGCAGACCAGACAGTCTTTCTGCAATTGGATGACAAGACCACTCTGCTGCCTACCAACATGACGAAATCTCCCTACGGCGAGAAGGAAGTCCGCGCTTTGGTAAACTACAAGGAAGTGGACGAGCCCAGCGATATCTACACCCAAGCTGTACATATAAACTGGATAGACAGTATCCTTACCAAACCCATCGCCCCGGATTTGGGTGAAGAGAACGATACCGTATACGGCACCGACCCGGTGGAAATAGTGAACGATTGGGTAACCATCGCAGAAGACGGTTATCTGACCCTTCGCTTTAGAACTCAGCAAGGAGACTATCAAACAAAGCACTTTGTCAATCTGCTGCTGAGCGAGAATCCGGAAAACCCGTATGAAGTAGAATTCCGCCACAATGCCAAGGGCGACATTTACGGCAGGTATGCGGACGGACTGGTTGCTTTCAAGTTGGATGCCCTGCCTGATACAGAAGGCAAGACCGTTAAATTGAAACTGAAGTGGAAATCATTTAGCGGCGAAAAATCTGCGGAATTCGATTATTGTACCCGGAAATCCGTAACGCCCGAAAGTCCAGCTATCACTTCCGTAAGAAACAGCCTAAACCTGCAATAACTTCATTCAAAGTATGCCTGCCCGCTCAAAGCCATTGCCTTGCGAAGCAGGCATACAAGTAAAAAGAGAGCAGGGCACGTTGGCCGAAAGCCTTGAAACTGCAAAATATAGGTTCATTCAATAAAAAAAGCACTATAAATATTTGCTATTTTAAAATAAAGCCGTACATTTGCACCCGCAATTCGGGATGTAGCTCAGCCCGGTAGAGTACGCGTCTGGGGGGCGTGTGGTCGCAAGTTCGAATCTTGTCATCCCGACTGTTGAGCATTGAGGAGTTAAGTCTAAAACTTAGCTCCTTATTTTTTTACATTAACTCAATGTCCGATATTCATTCGGAGAACATCCTACAACTCTTTTGAAAGCCTTGCTGAAATACTGTGGATATTGATATCCTAAGGCATAAGCAACGTCACCGACAGATTTAGCGGGGTCAGTAAGCAACTCTTTTGCCCTATCCATTATTTTGGTTAATATATATTCTTGCGCAGAAACACCTGTCTCCTTTTTAATCAAGTCTCCGAAATAATTTGCAGACAGGTTCAGTTGGTCTGCACAATAAGCCACAGTCAGCGTACCCCGCTCAGCGGGTTTATCCGATACGAAATAGTCGTTCAGCAATGCTTCAAAAGAGCCGAGCATGCCCTTGTTCTCCTTTTTACGGGTAGTAAACTGTCTATCATAGAAACGAATGCAATAGTTGAGCAGCAGCTCGATGGCAGAAGCGATAATCAGGTTAGTGTGACGGTCTGCCTGGTTGTATGTTTCCTCGTCAATCTTTGTCAAACAATCAATGATGGTCTGTTGCTCTTGTTTGGATAGATGCAATGCTTCGTTAGCGGCGTATGAGAAAAACGTATAATCCTGCATATGCCGACCGAGCGGCGTACCGCGTAGCAGGTCGGGATGGAACAACAGACACCATCCGGAACCGGTAAAAGTCGACCCGTCGGCTTCATGCCCGAATACTTGCCCCGGAGCGATAAACACCAGCGTGTTCTCCTGAAAATCGTAAGAGCGACGACCGTAGGTCAAATCGTCCGTACATCGTAGTTCTTTCAGAAAAATCACATACATCCCCACGTGCTTGCGTGCATGGGGTACGGGGTGCGGCATACGGCTTCCCTCTATGACACTGACCAGAGGATGCCTTGTTTCCACACCCATATAGTCATTGTACTCCTTTATCGTTTTCAGTTGCATAACCTTCTCCATAACAGTCTATTTCAGTGGTTTCTATGCAAATGTAGAAAATATCTTCAGGTTATCTCTCCAATCAGTAAAAATTATCCTTTAAACCGTAATTCATGACCGGTCGAAGTGGAAAATCCAGCCTAATTTTGCAGCAAGTAAAACTTGATACATAATAATAAAGATTATGAAACTAAAAATGAGAATTATGACAACGCTACTCGGACTTGTCTTTGGATGCGGCATCGCAGCTTCGCAAACACCGAGAGCAGAACAAACCATGAACAGTAAACGACAATACATCGCAGAGGTCGCAGCCCTTACAAGCATGGGACACCTCGACCAATTAAGAACAGTCCTTATCGGTGGACTGAATAGCGGTATCACCGTCAGCGAGCTTAAAGAAGTAATGGTCCATTCCTACGCCTATTGCGGTTTTCCGCGTGCCCTGCGCGGACTGCAAACATTGGTTGCGGTACTTGACGAGCGTAAGGCAAAAGGCATCAGAGACAACCAGGGGCGCGAAGCGTCACCGATAACCGATACCCGCAGCAAGTACGAACGCGGACGTGACATTCTTGCAGAGATTTCGGGTACCCCGGCAGATGCGCCGAAAGCCAACTATGCCGTCCTGGCCCCGGAAATCGAAGTATTCCTTAAAGAACATCTCTTTGCCGAGCTTTTCGAGCGGGACGTGCTGACCTATGCCGAACGGGAACTGGCAACCGTTGCCATAATAGCTTCTTTGGGCAAAGGCGTGGAACCGATGCTGAAAGGGCACATGGGTATTGCGCTGAATGTAGGCGTAACACCGGACGAATTACGCGGTGTGCTGGCTATCATTGAAAAGAATATCGGACGTAGCGAAGCCGATAATGGCAAACAAGTATTGAACGAATTATTGCAAAGCAAAGGGTTGACTACCAAACCGGAAACCCCGATTGTAGCAGTGGAGAATGACGTGAAGAAACAGAAAGTGACATTCCACAACCGTTTTTTGATTGATATAGTTGGCGACCTCTATTTCCCTGCGGACTATGATGCCACAAAGAAATATGCCGCCATCATCGTCGGTCATCCCTTTGGTGGCGTCAAAGAACAGACTTCGGGACTCCATGCCCGTAAGTTGGCGGAACTCGGCTATGTGGCATTAGCCTTCGATGCGTCCTATTATGGCGAGAGTGGCGGTTATCCGCGTCGTATGGAATCGCCCGAAGTGCGGGTAGAAGACTTCAGTGCGGCAGTCGATTTCCTCACGAACCATCCGGCTGTCTATGCTGATAAGATAGGAGTAATCGGCATCTGTGGCGGAGGCTGCTACTCTGTCAGTGCTACGCAGATAGACCATCGCATCAAGGCACTTGCCACCATCAGTATGTACGACATGGGCCGCGCCCGCCGTCAGGGTGTAGGCGACTCGCAGACTTACGAACAGCGTATGGCTATCCTTGATGAAATCGGCCGCCAGCGTACGGCGGAATATGGTGGGGCTGTACGCAAGGATATCCGTGCCCTGCCCGAAAAAGTGGATGAGAACACACTGAAGTTTGCCATCGACTTCCTCGATTATTACGACAATCCACAACGCGGTCAGCATCCCAACTCTACGGGCTATTACTCCTACACGAGCCTCGCACCGATGATGAACTTCTTCCCCTTTGCGCAAATCGAGACTATATCGCCACGTCCTATGCTTTTCATCGTGGGAGAAAATGCAGTATCGAAATATTTTTCTGAGGACGCATACGCGAAAGCCGCCGAACCGAAAGAACTGTTTGTCGTACCCGGAGCTACGCACGTGGATGTATACGACCAGCCGGAATATCTGAAAATCACGCTTCCCAAACTGGACTCTTTCTTTAAACAACATTTAAAATAACTCTTCAAGATGAAAAAGATAACTTACTTATTTCTACTGGCTGCAACACTTGGTGCTTGCAGTCCGAAACCGGAAAACAAGATTGAAACACCCCCAAAAGCATCAGCCTCTCTCTTTCCCCAAGGAGATGCCATCGAGGGCAGCAATTTCAACGGAACGGCATACCTCCAACGGCTGATGACCGACAGTGAAACATTCGATGTGGTAGTCTCCGACGTGATATTCGAGCCGAAAGCCCGAAACAGCTGGCATTCGCATCCGGGCGGACAGATTCTGATTGCCACCGCCGGAAAAGGTTACTATCAGGAAAAGGGGAAGCCTATACAAGTGTTGAATCCCGGCGATGTAGTCGCTATTCCGACAGATGTGGTGCATTGGCACGGAGCGGCTCCCGACAGCGGATTCACGCATATAGCTATCAATACAAAAGTTCATTTGGGTGCTACACAGTGGTATGAACCTGTAAGCGATGAAGAATACACTAATCAATAAATATCTAAAAACAACTCGAATATGAAAAAGTTACTTCTTATTCCGCTCTTGCTCCTCTCTCTAACGACAATGGCAGCATGCTCTACCACCGACGACACTCCCGATACTCCATCCGGAAACGGCAATATGCTTGTGCTCTACTTTTCTGCCGAAGGACACACCCAGGCCATTGCCGAACGTATCGTGAAACTTACAGGCGCAGATATCCATCGCATTGAGGCTGCCGAACCGTATGCTGCAAATCCTTACGATGACAGCGACCGCATTCAGCATGAAGCCTATAATGACCTGCGCCCCGGAGTAGCGAATCTGCTTGATAAAGAGGCATTGGCGAAATATGATACAATTTTCGTCGGTTCGCCTTGCTGGTGGCATCAACCCGCAATGGTAGTCTGTACATTCCTCGAAGCATACGACCTGAAAGACAAGGTAATCATTCCTTTCTTTACCTACGGGGCTACTACCTATCTGAACGAGTCCATGCAGAAAATTTACAAGGTAACATCCACTTCAAGACATATTCCGGAAACACTTCCCGAAGACCTTGATGCGGAGGATATTACGACACCAGGACGCCCTGATGATGCAGATATCGACATGCCGGGCAACGCTAATGGTACAGAAGGATGGTTACACCGAATCGGAATAGCAGTGCGTTCGGGAATATTCAATACATCTGCCGACTGATTGATAATATCTTTTTCTTCTTCGAGCACTCCGTCTGCCAATGCAATATCCACAGCACAAGCAAAACATTCCCCCATCTCCCAATACTTCATCCACTTTTACTGGAATTCTCGTAAGAAATCTCTATTTTTGCACTTTAAACAAGAAAAATTATGGGAGCAGCTAAATGGATAGGCGGCATCATCGGCTTCATGGCCGGAGGACCGCTGGGAGCCTTGGCAGGTTTTGTATTCGGTTCATTGTTCGACACCGATTCAAATGACGCAGGCAGTTATTATGGAGAAGCACCAACGCACAGCACTACCTATACCGGGCAACGGAACAGTTTCCTCTTCTCCATGCTCGTGATGGCTTCGTACATTATCCGTGCAGACGGGCGCATCATGCATAGTGAAATGGAATTCGTCCGCCGCTTTCTGAGAAGCACATTCGGTGAGGCTGCCGTGGGCGAGGGAGAACGGATACTGCTCAACCTCTTCGAACAGCGCAAGCAGATGGACAGACAAAACCCACTGGCATTTAAAAACACCATCCGTGACTGTGGAACGCAGATTGCCGCCAACCTGACATACGAGGAACGCTTGCAACTGCTGGTATTCTTGGTAGAAATTGCCAAAAGCGACGGACACGTCTGCAACGAGGAGATAGAAGCCTTGAAAGAAGTGGCCATGTACATGGGACTATCCGTCAAGGAAGTGGAATCCATGCTTAACCTAGGCGGTAGCTCACTGAACGAGGCCTACAAAGTACTTGAAATTGAACCCACTGCCACCAATGACGAAGTGCGTGCCGCTTACCGCCGCCTAGCCTTGAAACACCATCCCGACCGGGTGGCAACGCTGGGCGAAGACATCAAGAAAGCCGCAGAAGAGAAGTTCCAAAGCATCAACAATGCCAAAGAACAGATATACAAGGCACGAGGTATGAAATGACGTACCTCGCTCCTTGCCTTGTGGACAGCATCATGACGTTTATAAACATTCTATAATTAACATCAACCCACACACTTATGAAGAAAACCCTTGCAATCCTTGCACTAGGCCTTACTGCCATTGCCGGACATGCCGCCACGCCGCTCTGGATGCGCGATGTGCAAATCTCTCCCGACGGTACGGAAATCGCATTCTGCTACAAAGGAGACATCTACAAGGTGCCCGCCAAAGGTGGAACCGCCACACAGCTTACTACCCAAGAGAGCTACGAATGTACCCCCATATGGTCACCGGACGGCAAACAGATTGCCTTTGCCAGCGACAGATACGGCAACTTCGACGTATTCGTGATGCCGGCAGACGGCGGAACCGCCCAACGGCTCACTACCCACTCCACCGGTGAGATACCCTCCACATTCACTCCGGACGGAAAGTATATCTTGTTTTCCGCCTCCATCCAGGACCCGGCAAGCAGCGCTCTTTTCCCCACTTCGGCCATGACCGAGCTTTACAAAGTACCTGCAACGGGAGGGCGTACGGAGCAAGTGCTGGGCACCCCTGCCGAAGCGGTCTGCTTCGACAAGGCGGGCCATCAGTTCCTCTACCAAGACCGCAAGGGATTTGAAGATGAATGGAGAAAGCACCACACCTCCTCCATCACCCGCGACATCTGGCTGTATGATGCAAAGACGGGTATCCATACCAACCTCACCGACCGCGCGGGCGAAGACCGCAACCCGGTGTTGTCACCCGATGGAAGAACGGTTTACTTTTTGAGTGAGAGAAACGGCGGCTCATTCAACGTGTATGCCTTCCCGCTGGCACAGCCCCGAGAGGTGAAGCCCATCACCAGCTTCAAGACACATCCCGTGCGCTTCCTCTCCATGAGTGACGGCGGGACGTTGTGCTACAGTTACGACGGCGAAATCTATACCCAGCAGCCGGATGCCACCCCGAAGAAAGTCGCCATAGAACTGGTGCGCGATGACCGGCCGCAATTCGCCAACCTGCAGTCTTCCGACGGAGCCACCTCTGCCGTTGTGTCCCCGGACGGAAAACAGATTGCCTTCACGCTGCGCGGAGAAGTCTTTGTCACTTCGGCAGACTATGCCACTACCAAGCAGGTGACGCACACACCGGCACGCGAAGCGGGCCTCTCCTTTGCGACGGACAACCGCACCCTGGCCTACGCCAGCGAGCGAGGCGGCAACTGGCAGCTCTACCTTGCCAAGATAGCCCGCAAGGAAGACCCTAACTTCCCGAACGCCACGCTGATTGAAGAAGAAGTGCTGCTGCCCTCCACCACCGTGGAACGTGCCTATCCGCAATTCTCGCCCGACGGCAAGGAACTCGCCTTTATCGAAGACCGCATCCGGCTGATGGTGCTCAATCTGGAGACGAAGAAGGTGCGCCAGATTACGGACGGCTCCACCTGGTACAGCACCGGCGGAGGATTTGACTACGCATGGTCGCCGGACGGTAAATGGTTTACACTTGAGTTCACGGGTAACAAGCACGACCCCTACTCCGACATCGGCCTGGTCAGCGCAGAGGGAGGCAAAGACATCATCAACCTCACCAATAGCGGCTACATGAGCGGCTATCCCCACTTTGCGCTGGACGGCAACGCCATCCTTTTCACCACCGAACGCTACGGCATGCGTGCCCATGCCTCATGGGGCTCGCTGAACGACGCCATGCTCGTCTTCCTCAACCAAGACGCCTACGACAAATACTGCCTGAGCAAAGAAGACTACGAACTGCGCAAGGAGCTGGAGAAGGAACAAAAGAAGTCTGCCGGAAAAGACACCCCCCAAGACAAAAACAAGGATAAAAAGAAGAAAGACGACAAGAAAGACAGCAATGCTGACGAAAAAGATGACCAGCCGAAAGACATCGTCGTAGAGCTGAAAGGCATCGAAGACCGTGTGGTGCGCCTCACCCCGAATTCTTCCGACATGGGCAGCACCATCATCTCCAAGGATGGCGAGACACTCTACTACCTGGCAGCCTTCGAAGGCGGCTACGACCTCTGGAAGATGAATCTGCGCAAGAAAGAGACCCGCCTGCTGCACAAGATGGATGCCGGATGGGCGGACATGCAGCTGGACAAGGACGGCAAGAGCCTCTTCCTGCTGGGTAGCCACAAGATGCAGAAAATGGACACTTCATCCGACGCGCTGACCCCCATCACCTTCCAGGTAGATGCCAAGATGGACCTGGCTGCGGAGCGCGAATACATGTTCGACCACGTGTACCGCCAACAGCAGAAGCGATTCTACAATACCAATATGCACGGAGTGGACTGGGACAAGATGACCGCCGCCTATCGCCGCTTCCTGCCCCATATCGACAACAATTATGACTTTGCCGAACTGCTGAGCGAATGGCTGGGCGAGCTGAACGTATCTCACACCGGCGGCCGTTTCTATCCCAAAGGGCAATCCGAACCTACTGCCAGCCTGGGACTGTTCTTCGACTGGAACTACACGGGCAAGGGCATGCTCATTGCCGAAGTAGTGGAGAAAGGCCCCTTCGACACAGCCAACACCCGGGTGAAAGCCGGCACAGTCATCGAAAAGATAGACGGCGTGGAAATCACCCCCGATGCGGACTATTACACGCTGCTCAACAACAAGGCACGGAAGAAAACACTTGTTTCTCTCTTCGACCCGCAGACCAAGGAGCACTGGGAAGAGGTCATTATCCCCATTACGAACGGTGCGTTCAGCGATTTACTCTACAGCCGCTGGGTGAAACAGCGTGCGGCAGACGTTGACCGATGGTCGGGTGGCCGATTGGGTTACGTGCACATCGAGTCTATGGGAGACGACAGTTTCCGTTCCGTCTACTCGGACATCCTGGGAAAATACAACAACCGCGAAGGCATCGTCATCGACACCCGTTTCAATGGCGGTGGACGCTTGCACGAGGATATAGAAATACTTTTCAGTGGACAAAAATACTTCACCCAAGTGGTGCGCGGTCGCGAGACGTGCGACATGCCCAGCCGCCGCTGGAACAAACCCTCCATCATGGTGATGTGCGAGGCCAACTACTCCAATGCGCACGGCACGCCGTGGGTTTACAGCCACCGCGGACTGGGCAAGCTGGTAGGCATGCCCGTGCCGGGAACCATGACCAGCGTGTCGTGGGAACGCCTGCAAGACCCGTCATTGGTATTCGGCATCCCCGTCGTGGGCTACCGCCTACCGGACGGCAGCTATCTGGAGAACTCGCAGCTGGAGCCGGACATCAAAGTAGCCAATTCACCCGAGACCATCGTGAAGGGAGAAGACACACAGCTGAAAGCTGCCGTAGAGGAACTGCTGAAGGAACTCGAAAAATAAGTACCGCCCTGCCCCACGCAGGAATACCGGTCATATAGGCCGATATATATATATTAAGATGATGTGTCAAAACGGTTGATGGCACATCATCTTTTTTTATATGCCACAAGGAAGCAAGACTTTTTCTATCTCACTTTTTTGCACTATCTTTGTGACATAAATTCCTAACTCTTTAACTGATTATGTTTGCTGACTTGTTAAACTCCTCCTATTTCGCGCTCTTTCTCATTGTGGCTTTAGGCTTCATGTTGGGAAGAATCAAGATTAAAGGGCTTTCGCTCGACGTCTCCGCCGTCATCTTCATTGCCCTGCTGTTCGGACACTTCGGTGTCATCATCCCCAAAGAATTAGGAAACTTCGGACTGGTGCTCTTCATCTTCACCATCGGCATTCAGGCGGGACCCGGATTCTTCGACTCCTTCCGAAGCAAAGGCAAGACGCTCATCATCATCACCCTGCTCATCATCTGCTCCGCCGCCCTGACGGCAGCAGGACTGAAATATGCCTTCGACATCGATACTCCCAGTGTCGTGGGACTGATAGCCGGTGCCCTGACCAGTACGCCGGGACTCGCCGTTGCCATTGACAGCACCCATTCCCCACTGGCATCCATCGCTTACGGTATTGCCTATCCTTTCGGCGTTATCGGCGTGATTCTCTTCGTTAAGTTGCTGCCCCGTATCATGCGCATCGACCTCGACAAGGAGGCGCGCCGGTTGGAGAAGGAACGCCGCAGCCAGTTCCCGGAACTGACAACCTGTCTGTTCCGCGTAACCAACCCCGCCGTCTTCGACCGGAGCCTGATGCAAATCAATGCGCGCGCCATGACCGGAGCCGTCATCTCACGCCACAAGCACAACGAGCAGATAGCCATCCCCACCGCCCAGACCATCCTGCACGAGGGAGACTACATACAAGCCGTGGGTAGCGAAGAGGCCTTAAACCAGCTCGCCGTCCTCGTGGGCGAACGCGAAGAAGGCGAACTGCCACTCGTAGACATGCAGGAGATTGAATCCCTGCTGCTCACCAAGAAGGATATGATAAACAAGCAGCTGGGCGACCTCAACCTGATGAAGAACTTCGGCTGCACCGTCACCCGCATCCGCCGAAGCGGCATCGACCTCTCCCCCTCGCCCGACCTCGCCCTGAAATTCGGCGACAAGCTGATGGTGGTGGGCGAGAAGGACGGCATCAAGGGAGTGGCACGCCTGCTGGGCAACGACACCAAGCAACTGTCCGACACCGACTTCTTCCCCATCGCCCTGGGCATCGTGCTGGGCGTGCTCTTCGGCAAGCTCAACATCTCCTTCTCGGACAGTCTGTCGTTCTCTCCGGGACTGACGGGAGGCATCCTGATGGTCGCCTTGTTCCTGAGCGCCATCGGAAAGACCGGCCCCATTCTGTGGTCCATGTCCGGCCCTGCCAACCAACTGCTGCGCCAGCTGGGACTGCTGCTCTTCCTTGCCGAAGTAGGGACATCGGCAGGACGGAATCTGATGGCCACGTTCCAGGAAAGCGGCTGGCTCTTGTTCGGCGTAGGCGCCGCCATCACGCTGGTGCCCATGCTGGTGGCAGTATGCGTAGGCCTGTTCGTGTTCAAGATAAACATTCTCGACCTGCTGGGCACCATCACCGGTGGCATGACCAGTACGCCCGGCCTTGCCGCCGCCGACTCCATGACGGACAGCAACATACCGAGCGTGGCCTATGCCACGGTATATCCCATTGCCATGGTGTTCCTCATTCTGATAATCCAGGTGATAGCCTCCGCAGTCTATTGACGCATGAAGACGTACAGCCGGACAGAAACCATCGCCCGCATGAACGCACTGGCCGGAGCCAATGTGCCCTTCCTCTTCATCGTAGACTACGCGCAAGAGCAGTCGCACATCGAGCCCCTCGACCGGATAGACCCCGCCACTTGCCTTTTCCAATTCCCGAAGGCAGGCAACGCGGGGGCGGCTGCAACAGCCCTTGCCAGAAGCACAGCCGCCCGATGCGCCGGCCCTATTCAGTGGGACATCATTCCCCCTTCCCCCACCGCATACAGACATTCGTTCGACCTCGTGAAGCAAAACCTGCTGGCGGGCAACAGCTACCTGACGAACCTCACTTGCCGGGTACCCGTCACCACCAATCTGACAATGGAAGAAATATTCCTCCACTCCGAAGCCTTGTACAAGCTGTGGCTGAAAGACCGGTTCGTCTGCTTCTCCCCCGAAATCTTTGTCCGCATAGAGAAGGGCAAGATAAAGTCCTTCCCCATGAAAGGCACCATCGACGCTACCCTGCCCGATGCGGAACAGCTCTTGATGCAGGACACCAAAGAGGCAGCCGAGCACGCCACCATCGTCGACCTGATACGCAACGACCTCAGCATGGTTTCGGAACACGTCGAAGTGACCTCCTACCGATATATAGACCGCCTGCAAACCAATAAGGGCCCCATCCTCCAGACCAGCTCCGAGATATGCGGCACCCTGCCCGAAGACTACACCGCACACCTGGGCGACATCATCTTCCGCCTGCTTCCTGCCGGCTCCATCACCGGCGCCCCCAAGCCCAAAACCGTAGAAATCATCGCCCAGGCCGAAGACTACCGCCGGGGCTTCTACACCGGCATCATGGGGCATTATGCCGACGGACAGCTGGACAGCGCTGTCATGATACGCTTCATCGAGCAGGAAAACGGCCAGCTCCACTTCAAGGCAGGAGGCGGCATCACCGCCAAAAGCCGGTGGGAAAGCGAATACAACGAAGTAATACAGAAAATATATGTGCCTATTTATTGAAACCATACGCATCGACCACGGAAGGGTCTGCAACCTTTCCCGCCACAACCGGAGGCTGAACGATACCCGCGCCCACTTCTGGCCGGAAAGCACACCGCTGCAACTGTCCGATTATCTGTCGTCTCCCGGCTGTGGAGCAGGCATCACCGGGGCGGGCATCGTCAAGGCACGCGTAGTGTATGGTGAAAAAGGTATTGAAGACCTCAGCTACTCCCCCTACGCCGTGCGGCACGTGCATTCGCTGGCACTGATGCAGGCCGATACCATCGACTACACCTACAAAAGCGCCGGACGCGAACCGCTGAACTGCCTCTTTGCCCTGCGCGGCGCATGCGACGACATTCTGATTGTGAAACAAGGCCTGCTGACAGACACCTCCATCGCCAACATCGCCCTTTCCGACGGTACCCACTGGTACACACCGGCACATCCCCTGCTGAAAGGGACCAAACGGGCAGCCTTGCTGGAAGAAGGAATCTTGCAGGAAAAAGATATCAGACCGGAAGACTTGCCTTCATTCTCTACTGTCAGGCTGTTCAATGCCATGATTGACTGGGGAGAACTGGAACTCCCCGTACGGAACATCATCCCGTAGAGCCTCTACTCGTGCATATCGTTGAGATGTATCTCCAAAGACTTCACCGATATATATATTTCGTACACCGATATGGCCAGCGAAATAATCAGCAATATCAGCGCCAAACCGAAGATATAGGCCGAAAGCAGATAGAGACGGATATAGACAAAGAACATGCTGACCACGCACAGCAGCAGGCTGCCGATGCCCGCCACCTGCATGGCACGCGTCAGGTAGAGCCGCTTCCTCAGGTTGGCAATCTGCGCCGCCTTCACCGAAGACGGGTTCTCCATGTACTGTTCCTTCAAGGTGCGCACCAGTTGGGCATAGGACAAGAAACGGTTGGTATAGGCCAGCATAATCAGCGATATGGCCGAAAACAGCAAGGCGGGGGTGGTTAAATCTATTTCCATAAGAATGATGCTTAATTATATCTATCCGTCCCGATAGCAGGACTTACCTCCGCAAAGATAAACGAAAGATTGAAACCACAGAAACAAGTTTCCTTTTTTCCATTTCCCAAAGATTTATCCTACTTTTGCAGTGACAATAAAAAAACTCCTTACCACCGTAACTTAACAAATACGACCATGCGATATACCGTTTCCGCTCCTGCCTCACTGCACGCAGCCATACAGCTCCCGGCATCCAAAAGTATCAGTAACCGGGCACTCATCCTCCACTCCCTTGCCCACGGCAATATCCTGCCCCGCAATCTGAGCGATTGTGACGACACCATAGTGATGACTCGCGCCCTCGACGGAAATCCCGGACATATAGATATCCTTGCCGCCGGCACCGCCATGCGTTTCCTCACCGCCTACCTCAGCGTAACTCCTGGCACCCGAATCATCACCGGTACGCAACGCATGCAGCAACGCCCCATCCGCATACTGGTAGACGCCCTGCGAGAGCTCGGCGCCCGCATAGAATACGTCGGAAATGAAGGGTTCCCTCCCTTGCGCATCACCGGAACAGAACTGACCGGCAGCGAAATATCCCTCGCCGGCAATGTCAGCTCACAATACATATCCGCCCTGCTGATGATTGGTACCGTCCTTCCCAAAGGCCTGCGCCTGCACTTGACGGGTGACATCATCTCCCGCCCCTACATCAACCTGACCCTGCAACTGATGCGCGACTTCGGCGCCCAAGCCGACTGGGTCTCCGAAGATTGCATCACCGTCAGCCCCGGCGGATACACGGATACCCCTTTCACCGTAGAAAGCGATTGGAGCGCCGCCTCTTACTGGTATCAGATGATGGCAATAGAAGGAATTAAAAATGAAAAAATAAAAGGGGGAGACAGAAGTAGCGCAAAAGAAAGTGAAGACAGCACGAAGGAAGAAGCGCACACGGCAGAAATCGAACTGCTCGGTCTCTTCGCCCACAGCTATCAAGGCGACAGCCGCGGCGCGGAAGTCTTTACCCGCCTCGGCGTCCATACCGAATATACAGACCGGGGAGTAAAACTGACCCGGAAGGGTACTCCCGCCACCCGTCTCGACGAAGACATGGTGGACATCCCGGACCTGGCGCAGACCTTTGTCGTCACCTGCTGCCTGATGGACATCCCTTTCCGCTTCACCGGACTGCAAAGCCTTAAAATAAAGGAGACCGACCGTATCACCGCCCTCATTACGGAACTGCGTAAACTGGGTTACGTCGTGCGCTCCGAGCAAGACAGCATCTTGTTGTGGGATGGCGAACGCTGCCCGGCAGACGCTGACCCCGTCATCGCCACCTACGAAGACCACCGTATGGCCATGGCATTTGCCCCCGCCTGCCTTGTACTGCCCCAAATACAGATAGATGAACCACAGGTCGTTACCAAATCTTACCCTGCTTACTGGGAAGACTTGCAAAAGGCGGGATTTAAAGTCTGCCAAAATGCAATGCAATCTTAGAATAAAGCTTTTATTCTTAGAAATACAGCCTTTATTCTTAAGAATATAACCTTTATTCTTAGAAATAAAGGATACATTCTAAGATTAGGATGTATCCAAAGTAGTTTTACACTACGTTCCAAGCAAGTAATGCCTGCGTCGGGTGGAAGTAATCTACCTACCTGCAATCTGAAGCATTATTTTGTCGTGTACAAAACAATATGTATCTTTGTCCGTTCTATTAATGGAACATGTTTTTCAAGAAAAGGAAGCCCATGTGGATATTGATTATTAGCCTGATTGCCCTTGCCCTCGTGGCAGCCACAGCCGGAATTATACGCAACCGGAAACTGCAGAAGAAGATAGACCGCGGCGAACTGGACGCCATGCCCGAAGTGCAGGAAGTGGATGCCGAGTGCTGCGGACAGCATGAAATCTGCGAACGTGACAGCCTGCTGGCAGCCGTCAGCAAGCAAATAGAATATTACGATGACGAAGAACTGGACAAATACATCGGCACCGCTCCCGATGCCTATACTCCCGAGCAGGAAGACGAGTTCCGCGACGTGTTCTACACCATGCAAGACACGGACGTAGCCGGATGGGTGCGCAGCCTGCAACTGCGTGGCATAGCCTTGCCGGACAACATCAAGGATGAAGTGTTCCTCATCATCGGCGAACGCCGTCTCACCCCCCATTCCTAACACTCCACATCCAACTTTTAATTTTTAATTCTTAATTTTTAATTGAATAAATGGAGCTACTGCAATACACTTTTTTCCAACATGCCCTCATCGGCAGTTTGCTGGCAAGCATTGCTTGCGGGCTGATAGGCACGTACATCGTTACCCGGAGACTAGTGTTCATCAGCGGCGGATTGACGCATGCATCTTTTGGCGGTATCGGCCTGGGATTGTATACCGGCATTTCCCCCATTCTGTCGGCAGCCTTGTTTGCAGTCTTGTCCGCTTTCGGTGTAGAGTGGCTCAGCAAACGGAAGGACATGCGGGAAGACTCCGCCATTGCCGTATTCTGGACATTGGGCATGGCACTGGGCATCATGTTCACTTTCCTCTCGCCGGGATTCGCACCCGACTTGTCCGCCTATCTCTTCGGCAACATTCTCACGATTACCTGGAGCGACATCGCTCTATTGGGAGGGCTTGCCCTGCTGCTGATACTGTTTTTCGCGCTGTATCTCCATCCCATCATCTACGTAGCCTTCGACCGGGAGTTTGCCCGCTCGCAAGGTATTCCGGTGCAGGTATTCGAATATGTACTGATGATGTTCATTGCGCTGACCATCGTGGCATGCCTGCGCATGGTGGGCATCGTGCTGGTCATTTCGCTGCTCACCGTTCCGCAGATGACCGCCAACTTGTTCTCGCACCGGTTCCACCGCATCATCTGGCTTTCCATCGGCATCGGTTACCTCAGTTGCCTGGGCGGGCTAATGATTTCTTTCTACTTGAATGTCCCCTCGGGTGCATCCATCATATTCTTTTCCATCATTATCTATGCCATTTGCAAGACAGGAAAAAGTTTTTGGCTATATTTGCAACGCTAAATCAAAAGACACAATGGAAATCAAAATTCAGTCATTAGACCAGATTCACGAAGCCGCCCGCCAGTTCATCGCTGAAATGGGTGATAATACCGTCTTCGCTCTTTACGGAAAAATGGGGGCGGGCAAGACAACTTTCATCAAAGCCGTTTGCGAGGAGTTGGGCGTTTCCGACGTCATCACCTCCCCTACCTTCGCCATTGTCAACGAATACCGTTCCGACACTGCCGGCGAACTGATTTACCATTTCGACTTCTACCGCATCAAGAAACTGGAAGAAGTGTATGACATGGGTTACGAAGATTACTTCTACAGCGGCGCCCTCTGCTTCATAGAATGGCCGGAGCTGGTAGAGGAGCTTCTGCCGGGTAATACCATCAAAGTGACCATTGAGGAAATAGAGAACGGAGAGCGGAAAGTCACCCTGGAAGACTTTGAATAACCCCTCCCCCCTCTTTTTAATTTTTAATTTATAATTTTTAGTTCTCCATGAGCCAATACATCGTTCAAGGGATTTTTGCCGTCGCAGGCATCATCGCCTTGCTGGCAGCCATATTGGACTGGAACTGGTTCTTTACTGCCCGAAACACCCAGTTTATCGTACAAAATGTAGGGCGGCGACAAGCTCGCCTGTTCTACGGTGTATTGGGTGTCATTCTCATCGGTACGTCCATCTTCTTTTTTCTGAATACGCCACCGGTCACATAAAAACAAAAAATCGCGGATGAAGCCATGCTCATCCGCGATTTTCCTATACTTTTGATACAGACTATTCTTCGTCCAAAGATTCCGTATATTCCATCTCACCTTGTACGATGAAAAGGATTTCTTCCGGATCATAGTCACCCATCTCATCCTTATGGGCTTCCTTGACAATATAGTCCACGATTTTCCCCAAATCAATCTCGATGTACCCATCCGCATCCGGCTGTGCATCAAGGATGCCGCTCTCGGAATAGTACTCGTCAATCAAATCGAGAAAATAATAGAACTCGTCGTCAGAGAACTTCTCTTTCAACTCCTGCGGCAAATAATTCTTGATGTACTCGATGGTCTTTTCATCATCGACATCATTCTGCAAAAAATCGTCTTCCATTCCCATACTTACTATTGCTTAAAGGGTTAATGTTATTGACTATTTGACGATTTACTATTTACTATTTACTATTTAGCTGCGCCATGATGCCGAAAGGGTAAATCGTAAATCGTCAAATAGTACCTTATAATATCGCTTCTATCTTGGCCACGTAAGCAGATTTCGGAGCAGAACCTACCTGCTTGTCCACCAGCTCTCCATTCTTGAAGAACAAGACTGTAGGGATGTTGCGTATACCATATTCGGCAGCCACATCACCGTTCTCATCCACGTCACATTTGCCAATAATCACCTTTCCTTCATATTCAGTAGCCAATTCATCGATGATTGGTCCCACCATCTTACAAGGGCCGCACCAAGGTGCCCAGAAATCCATAACGACCGGCTTTCCCTCTGCCAGGATTTCTTGAAAATTGCTGTCTGTAATTTCTAAAGCCATTTCTTTTAATATTAAATGTCAACTATAATTATTAATTTACTGTCAATTGCGTTTTATCAACCTTCGCTTTCGAAGCAAAGATAGTGCAAACCGAATGCAAAACAAAATGAACTTGTTCATTTTTTATGCCGAGGTGCAGCCTATCTTCGTTTTCCAACAAAGATAACTAATTAATCCTGAACTCAAGGTCCGGACGCTCTTTTAAATAAGTAATCAGTTCACGCCCCACGGAAAGCTTCACGGGACGGGAAATCAAATCGACCGTCATCTTGCTATCCTCATCTCTGACTTTGAAATAAAGCTCCGTACTGCCCGGACGTTCCTTGGTCAGTTCTGCCAGTTCAGTTATCAAAGCCTTGTTCAGCACACTCAGCGGAATGAGAATGGTTATCTTCTCAATCAGTTTCTCCTTGACGTCAGGCAACAGTTCCATGGAGGTTATCTTCAGCTCCAACTCATCCTGCCGCCATTGCTTGGGCTGGCAACGGGCTTTGATGAACAAGAAGGTACGTTCACCCAGATACCCCTGATAGGTCACCCAATCATTTCCGAAGAAAGGAAGCTCTGCCGAACCGGAATAGTCTTCAATCTTGGCTATGCCGTAAGGATTTCCATTTTTGCTGATACCGCGACGCACGGCGGTCACGATGCCACCCATTGTTATTTCGCGTCCCACAAGTGCCGTCTTATCTTCCAGCTCTGTCATGTGAGTGTTGCAAACATGCTCCAGAACTACGGAATACTCATCCAACGGGTGTGCGGACAGATAGATACCTACCAAATCGCGCTCCCGGTTCAAACGGTCGAGGTCGCTCCAACGTTCCGCTACCGGTATTTCCGGAGTGGCGATATCCACCACATTCTCACCGCCGAACAAGGAGTTTGCAGCCGCAGCCTGGTCGGCCTGGTAACGGTTACCATACCGCACCAAGGTTTCGAGGAAGACCTCGTTCTTGGAATTTACGGCAAAATACTGCTCTCGCTTCAGCTCCGGGAAGCTGTCGAACCCGCCCGCCAAAGCAAGACATTCCAGATTCTTCTTGTTGCAGGCTGTCAGATTGACACGCTGCACAAAATCAAATATACCCTTGAAAGGACCATTCTTCTCGCGTTCCTCCATGATGCTCTGCACAGCACCCTCGCCTACCCCTTTCACCGCGCCAAGACCAAAACGGATATTGCCTTCCTTGTTCACGGTGAACTTCAGGTTACTTTCATTCACATCCGGCCCCAATGTATTTATGCCCATTGCCTTGCATTCGTCCATCAGTTTGGTTATATCGGTAATATTCGCCAAACTTCGGCTCATGACCGCCGCCATGTATTCGGCCGGATAGTTGGCCTTGAGGAAAGCCGTCTGATAGGCCACCCACGAATAGCAAGTGGCATGTGACTTGTTGAAGGCATAGGACGCAAACTTTTCCCAGTCGGCCCAGATTTTCTCAAGCACTTTCGGGTCGTGGCCGTTCTTTTGTCCACCCGAAATGAATTTCGGCTTCATGTGGTCCAACTTGTCACGCAGTTTCTTACCCATCGCCTTACGCAAGGCATCGGACTCACCACGGGTGAAGTCCGCCAGCAAACGCGACAGAAGCATGACCTGCTCCTGGTAGACCGTAATGCCGTAGGTATCCTTCAGATACTTCTCCATGATGGGGATGTCATACTCGATGGGCTTGCGTCCCCACTTACGGTCGATGAAGTCGGGGATATAATCCATAGGACCCGGACGGTAGAGGGCATTCATGGCAATCAAATCCTCGAAAGTGCTCGGTTGCAACTCACGCAGATATTTCTGCATACCGGCCGATTCAAACTGGAACGTACCGATGGTGCGGCCGTCGCAATAGAGTTTATAGGTAGCAGGGTCGGAAATGGATATCTTGTCGATGTCGAGTTCCAAGCCGCGGTGCAGACGTACATTGGCAACGGCTTCCTTAATGATGGACAAGGTTTTCAGTCCGAGGAAGTCCATCTTGATAAGTCCCGTATCTTCGATGACGGAACCTTCGTATTGGGTAACGAGCATCTTCTCGCCCGTCTCCTTATCATCCGCCGTGCTGACGGGTACCCAATCCGTGATGTCGTCACGGCAAATAATAGTACCGCAGGCATGCACACCCGTACCGCGTACATTACCTTCCAGCATCTTGGCATATTTCATCGTATCGCGCACCAGGGGATCGGGCGAAGCCTCCGCAGCCTGCAATTCGGGCACGTAGGCAATGGCATTGGGCAGGTTGAGTTTCTTGTCGGGAATCTTATCCGGCACGAGCTTGCACAGACGGTCCGATTCGCTCAAAGGCAGTTTCTGCACGCGCGCCACGTCCTTGATGGCCATCTTGGTCGCCATCGTGCCATATGTAATGATGTGCGCCACCTTCTCTTGCCCGTACTTCTCCGTCACCCAGCGGAGCACTTCTCCACGCCCGTCATCATCGAAGTCCACATCGATATCAGGCAAAGAGATACGGTCGGGATTCAAGAAACGCTCGAACAGAAGGTCGTATTGAATCGGGTCTATTTTCGTGATGCCCAAGCAATAGGCCACCGCCGAGCCGGCAGCCGAACCACGTCCCGGTCCTACCGAAACGCCCAGCTGTGTGCGGGCGGCATTGATAAAGTCCTGCACAATCAAGAAGTATCCCGGGAAACCCATCGTCTTCATGATGTACAGCTCAAAGACCAGACGTTCCTTCACCTCGTCGGACAAGGGATCACCGTACAGTTTTTTAGCACCGTCGAATGCCAATTTTGCCAGATAGTCGGCTTCCAGCTTGATACGGTACAGCTTGTCGTAGCCCCCCAGACGCTTTATCTTGGCATTGGCGGCATCCTCATCCAGCACCACCTTGCCGTTTTCATCCTGGGTAAACTCATCAAATAAGTCCTTTTCGGTATATTTCTGCCGATAGCCCTCTTCCGTTCCGAAATCTTCCGGAATAGCAAACGTAGGCATAATAGGAGCGTGGTCGATGGAATAATATTCCACCTTGTCCAAAATCTCCAAGGTATTGGACAAGGCTTCGGGAACATCCTCAAACAAGGCGTTCATCTCAGCCTTTGTCTTCATCCATTCCTGCTTGGTATAAAGCATTCGGGTAGGGTCATCCAGATCTTTACCCGTGCTCAGACAAATCAGGCGGTCGTGCGCTTCTGCATTCTCTTCATCCACAAAGTGGACGTCATTGGAGCAGATAACCTTAATGTCATATTTCCGGGCAAGCTCCAGCAACTTGGCATTCGCCTTCTGCTGAAGCGGATAGGCTTCGTGGTTGGCACGGGGAACAGTGGCTTTATGGCGCTGAAGCTCCAGATAGTAATCATCGCCAAACAGATTCTTATACCAGCGTACAGCTTCTTCTGCCTCTTCCAGCTGGTCATTGATAATCTTCTTAGGAACCTCGCCACCGATACAAGCCGAGCAGACAATCAGCCCCTCATGGTACTTTTCCAGTTCACTGCGGTCTGTACGCGGACGCATATAGTATCCCCTTGTCCAGGCATGCGATACAAGTTTTATCAGATTGTGATACCCCTTCTCATTCTTTGCCAGCACAATCAGGTGATAGCCACTCTGGTCCGGCTTCCCCTCCTTCTTATCCATGGTTCGGCGGGCCACATACATTTCACAGCCTACAATCGGCTTGAACAGCTTGCTTTCCGCTTCTGCCATCTTGGCACGACAATCGGCAATCTCCGCTTCCTTGTCTTCACACTCTATCTCACCGCTTTCAATACCGGCAATCCTTTTCTTGAGGTCCTTTATCTCCCCCTTTGGCCCGCTGTTCTTCTTGTTGACATAGTTGGTGAACTCCTTGATACCGAACATATTTCCATGGTCGGTCACGGCAATGCCTTTCATACCATCCTTCATGGCCTTGTCAACCAGCCTGCTGACACTTGCCTGACCATCCAGAAGAGAGTATTGGGTATGGACATGTAAATGAACAAAATCTTGCATATATATCCTTTCTATTGAGAGCCTAAAATTACAACCTCTATCACAGCTAACAAAAATATTTCCCAAAAAGTTATCAACATGCACATTTCTCTCTCCAAATCCTTGTTAGATTTTCAAAATAAGCCTATTTTTGCAGATAATTTCTATCTAAATTAGCAAATACGATATACATGGGTCGATTAAAAAGATTAAAAAAGATACGCATACACCGTGAAGGAACACATACATTGGCAGGCAGCCTGGTTCTGATTCTGGCTGTCAACACTGCCCTTTACTTCGGATTGGAATGCAAAGTTCCTTTTTACGTAGTAGCGGTCATCAGCCTCATAGTATATGGCATACTCGTGAACTTCTTCCGCTGCCCCATCCGTTTGTTCGGACAAGAAACGGAGAAAGTCGTGGTAGCTCCTGCCGACGGTAAAATCGTAGTGGTGGAAGAAGTGGAGGAAAACGAATACTTCCACGACCGCCGTATCATGGTATCTATATTCATGAGTCTGGTTAATGTACACGCCAACTGGTATCCGGTAGATGGTACGGTAAAGAAGGTATGGCACAAAAACGGGAAGTTCATGAAAGCCTGGCTGCCCAAAGCCAGCACCGACAACGAGCGTTCCACCGTAGTAATAGAAACTCCGGAAGGCGTGGAGATTATGGCACGACAGATAGCCGGAGCCATGGCGCGCCGCATCGTGACCTATGCCGAACCGGGCGAGGAATGCTATATTGACGAACATATGGGTTTCATCAAATTCGGCTCCCGCGTGGATGTCTTTCTACCGTTGGGCACCGAAGTATTCGTTAAACTAGGACAACTGACTACCGGCAATCAGACTGTGATAGCCAAACTTAAATAATAAAAGAACAACAATGGCAAACTGCATTACCCGCCATATTCCAAATACTCTGACCTGCCTGAACCTATTCTCCGGGTGTATTGCTTGTGTCATGGCATTCGAAGCCAGATATGAATGGGCACTCGCTTTCATTATCTTCAGTGCCGTATTCGATTTCTTCGATGGCATGATGGCACGTGCACTGGACGCACACTCCATTATCGGCAAGGATTTGGATTCTCTGGCAGATGATGTCAGTTTCGGAGTGGCCCCTTCCCTGATTGTATTTTCCTTGTTCAAGGAAATGGACTATTCGGGCGCAATGGAAAGCTTGGCCGGCGTTTTCCCCTATCTCGCATTTCTTTTGTCCGTATTCTCTGCACTGCGGCTTGCCAAGTTCAACAACGATACCCGCCAGACGAGCTCTTTCGTAGGACTTCCCGTCCCGGCAAACGCCTTGTTCTGGGCTTCATTGGTGACGGGCGCTCACGACTGGCTGGTGAGCAGCAATTTCCATCCGGTTTATCTGTTGCTGCTGGTCTGCCTTTTCTCATGGCTGCTTGTATCGGAGATTCCAATGTTCTCACTCAAATTCAAGAATCTGTCATGGAAAGACAATAAAACAAGCTTCATTTTCCTGCTTGTCTGCATTCCGTTCCTCATCTTCTTGGGAATCTGCAGCTTTTCTGCAATCATCGTCTGGTATATACTGCTTTCGCTTATTACAAGGAAAAGTAAATAAACAAATCTTTGGCACGGTTGTTGTATTGAAGTTCGCAGAAAACGAACACATAAAAAGACATTAGCCCATGTTTCATATTTTAGGATTTTTATTCATCATCATAATTGCCATTCTGCTCATTGGCCTCAGCATTATCGGTACTGTCATCCGGAACATATTCGGATTGGGCGGACGCCGTACTTCCTCCAACTCCGGTCCCTACCAAAAAGGAAATGGTAATTACCAGCCGGGAGGGTATTCCTACAATGATAATAGACAATCGTCTGAGGAGGCACAAACTGAAGAAGGTGAAATACGTCCCCGCCACAAGAAACTGTTCTCCAAAGACGAGGGAGAGTATGTGGATTTTGAAGAAATCAAGGAGTAGGGATTAGGGATAAAGGATTAGAGATTATTTGCGCTTGGCGGCAAAGAACTCTTTCATCAGGGCGGCACATTCATCTGCCAGAATTCCTTTTACTACTTGTGTTTTGGGATGCAATGCCTGCGAGGCATAGCGCTGATACCCTCTTTTCTCATCTTCGGCGCCAAACACCAGACGCCCCATCTGTGCCCAGGCAATGGCACCGGCACACATCACGCAGGGTTCCACTGTGACATAGAGAGTACATTCATTCAGATATTTGCCGCCAAGAGTTGCAGCGGCAGCGGTAATGGCTTGCATCTCGGCATGGGCGGTGACATCCGTCAAAGTCTCCGTCAGATTATGGGCACGAGCTATGATACGGTCCTTGCACACCACAACTGCACCTACGGGAACTTCTCCCCGTTCACCGGCCTTATGGGCTTCCAAAAGCGCCTGCTTCATATAATAGCTATCGTCCAACGCCACCCCCTTTAATTTTTAATTTTCACCTCCTCATGTCGTGCTCACCGAACAAAGTAGGATAATCCTCTTCCATATTCTTATGGATAAACATGAGAATAGTCTCCCGCAGCCAACGCGACTTGTTCGTTATCTTGTATTTCTCCAGATAACGGTCCACAATCCGCTGCTCTTCCTCGCTCATCAGGCATACCATGCGCTGCTCGCGTTTCGGTTCTTCGGGCGTTGCTTTCGCACACGTTTTATCTCTCTTTCTCATATTTCCTGCAAAATTACTTTTACTTCTGTAAAAACAAAACGAACCTACGTAATTTTTATATCGGAAACACTTAAATAGCACTGAAATATTTTTTTGACCGGTAAACTTAAAGTATTTCTTAAAAACATTTTAATTTAGTAATTAAAAACGTATTTTTGGAGAGTTCTAAATTTAAAAGGTATGAAACATGTAAATTATCTTAGTTTCTTTCTACTCACATTGTTCAGTATAAGTTTTATCTCATGTAGTGACGATGACGATAATAAACTTAATACCGGCATAACCAATCAGAGTTGGACAGAGGGAAAATCCCTGGAGATCAGCCAGGATAATGAGTTGTCTGTAAGCTTCAATGCTGCAGCCAAATGGGTAGCTTCCGTCACCTCAGGAGCGGATTGGTGCAAACTGAATACGACCTCGGGTACAAAAGGACAAAGCACCTTGAAATTATCTGTAAGTACAAGTTCCACCACCGACCGGACAGCCAGAATTTCCATTAATATAGACGGCTATTCTCCTGCAAGTTTTGAAGTTACACAAAAGGGGACCAGTGTTCCCCAAACCACTGAAGATATGGAGATTAACGCAAAAGTTGATGAATATCTGAGGGAAATGTATCTCTGGAACGATGAATACAAAACGTTGAATCTTGACCATAACAAAGGCTATGAAGACTTCTTCTATGATGCATTGGGAAGTATGACTACCAATACATTGGATAAAAAAACATATGTCGGTAGCGACGGCAAGACATATTATAATCTTTTCTCTTATATCCAGCTATTGCCCAATATTAGTTCAACCCGTACCACCAAAATTGTAAACAAGGAACTGGCATATAGTTTCGGTATCACCGGTATAACCCCCATAAGCATTGGCACACAAGCAGAAAATACCATTTATTTCTGCCTCCAAGGTGTATATCCCGATTCACCGGCCTCCGAAGCTGGACTCAAACGAGGAGCAATGATAAGCCTGATAAATGGAAAGAAGATAAATAATAACAATATTAATAACTTCTATTACGACATATTGTCACCAGATGCAACTATCAACTATACTTTGACAGAAGATGTCGTAGAAGGAGGCACCATTACCGGGCAAAAGGAATACACCATAACTTCCAAAGCCACATACAACAACCCCGTCATCTTCAGTAATGTCAAGGAAGATATAGAAGGACATAGAATCGGTTACCTCGTTTATTCTGGGTTCGAGGCAGGCTTTGACCAAGAATTATTCAATGTTTTCAAAGATTTTAAAAACAAGAACGTCACAGATTTGATTCTGGACTTGCGGTACAATGGTGGTGGGCATACCATGTCGGCTAATCTGATAGCAACTTGTATTGCCGGTACTGCCTCTCAAGGTAAAGTATTCAGCAGTTTACGATACAATGATGAAAGAATGGCAAAACTCAATAACAAACGGGAAGATGAATTATTTGCATACTCCAGTTATCCCAACTTGGGTACTTCCTTATCAGCCGGAAGCCTCAACCTTCCCCGCGTCTACTGCCTTGTCGGAAATGGAACGGCCTCTGCCAGTGAACTCGTCATTAATTCCTTAGAAGGAATAGATTTGGACGTAATACTTATAGGTGAAAAGACCACTGGTAAGAACGTAGGTATGGAATATGAGGAGTACACTGTCCGGAATAACACATATCGTGTTGTTCCTATCACCTTCCAAAGCTATAACGCCAAAGGATTCGGGGAGTATGAAAAAGGATTTGAACCCGATATATTGATGGATGAAACCAATCCTTATAACGAACAAGGTGTATTCTATATTCATAAAGATTATGGAAACAATGAAGAACCTCTGTATGCCAAGGCCATTGAACTGATTACCGGTACAAATCCAGCCCCCCAAACGCGCAGTGCAGTGGTCAATACATTGGATGGTAAAACTTATAAGTTGCCCGCTATCTTCCGTCCTGGACACGACGGTATGCTGATGCCTGCCAGACACGCAGAATAATGAGTGCACACAATATTCTTGGAAAAGCCGGTGAAGACGCCGCTGCCAAATACTTGGAACAGAACGGTTACACCATACGTGACCGTAACTGGCGGAAGAATCACCTTGAGCTGGATATTGTAGCCGACAAAGATAAGGAACTGATTATTGTGGAAGTGAAAACCCGTAGCAATACGGATTACATTGAGCCGCAGGATGCCGTGAACTGGCAGAAAATACGACGTATTGTCGTAGCGGCCGATGCCTATATCAAGCACTTCTGCTTGGATGCACCCGTCCGCTTCGACATCATAACGGCTGTAGGCGAACCGGGTGCATTCAGGATAGAGCATCTCAAAGAAGCCTTCTATCCGCCGATGTTCTGAGAGTTGAAAATTGACAAGCAAGAGTTATTTCAATCGTAAATTGTAAACCGTAAAACCGTAAATACCATCATGGACATCGAAACCGCCCGCGAATATTGCCTCAGCAAAAAAGCCGTCACGGAATGCTTTCCGTTTGACGAATACTCGCTCGTGATGAAAGTCATGGATAAAATGTTTGCACTTATCGACCTGGAAAGCGCCAACAAGATTTGTCTGAAATGCGACCCCGAATATGCACTCGAACTGCGGGAGCACTATGTTGCCATCGAAGGTGCCTATCACTTCAACAAAAAGTACTGGAACCAGGTGTTCCTTGACGGTGACGTCGACGACAAACTGTTGAAGCAACTGATAGACCACTCCGTGGAAGAAGTATTGAAGAAGTTCACCAAAAAAATGCGTACCGAATATGAAGCCCTGCCCTGACACATTCCCGTTCCCGCTGGTGGCATTGGACGAGACGGCATCGACCAACCAATACCTCAGCCAGCTTTGCAACCAGTTGCAAGAATCCGTTGCCGAACTAACAACCGTGACTGCCGAGTTCCAAACTGCCGGTAAAGGCCAGCGCGGCAACACCTGGGAAGCTGAAGAAGGCAAGAACCTGCTTTTCAGCTTTGTACTCTACCCTTCTTTTCTGGAAGCCCGCCGGCAGTTCATCCTTTCACAAATCGTTTCCCTCGCCATTAAGGAAGAGCTGAGCAGATGGTCTGATGAAATCACCATCAAATGGCCGAACGACATTTATTGGAAAGACAAGAAAATCTGCGGCATACTGATAGAGAACGACCTTTCCGGACATCATATCAGGCGCAGCATTGCCGGAATCGGTATCAACATCAACCAGGAAGTCTTCAACAGTGATGCTCCCAACCCCGTCTCACTGAAACAAATCACCGGAAAGGAGCACGACCGTTATGAAATCCTTGCCCATATCCTAAGACGTGTACAAATCTACTACAACAGCCTCCAAATGGAGGACTTCGCCGTCTACTCCGACGAGATATCCACACGGTATGCCCGCTCCCTTTTCCGTCGCCGGGGATTGCACCCTTATGAAGATGCCAACGGCAAGTTCCTTGCCCGGTTGCTGCGTGTAGAGCAAGACGGACGGTTCGTGCTGGAGGATGAAGGAGGAAGTGAACGGGAATATCTGTTCAAGGAAGTGCAATACATTCTGTAAGAAATGCACAACCCGTGCCATCGCATTGGCAAAGTTGTGCCACCATACTGGCAAAGTTGTGCCACCATACTGGCACAGCCTTGCCATCGTACTGGCACGACTGTGCCAATACGATGGCACAAACATAAGTCCATAGTAGTGTACTACTGCCCTACTTCAAACTTTACTTCAGTTCCTTTCAGAAGGGGGGAAGCAAACTTTACTTTAACCGGTCCCTCTCCTCCGGTAGTCTGTATATAGGCCAGCAAACGCCCGTGGTATACGCGGTGACGGTTATCGGTATAATCACTCATGTCACTGTTGTCAGAGCCTTCGAGCCCAAGCAGACGCGCCGCTCCTTCAACTGTACACGTAATTTCATTGTCGCCAAGTTTCACAACAGTACCTTCTTCGTCAACCACCTCTACGGTTATGTGCGCAGTGGCGCGGTCGCCGGACAAAATAGTGCGATCCGCCGTGGCACGGATGGCATAAGGACGTCCGGATGTCCGGATGGAATAGCTCGACAAGGCATTTCCTTCCTTATCGCAGCCCTCAGCACGAAGCTCACCAGCCCGGAAAGGAATATCCCAGTAGATGATGCCGGTCTTTTCATCATAAGGTTTCATCTCGCCTACCACTCTGCCGTTGAGCAGCAAACGCGCCTGCGGAGCATTGGTATAACACACCACACGTATGTTCTGCCCCTCGTCATAGTTCCAGATGTCCCATGCATCAAGCGAAAGGAATACATGCTCGGGATGCTTGGGATGGACATATACCGGATATGTTCCTGCATACGTGACCGGATTCTCGCACCACAACGAAGCCCGGAAATGTCCGCGTGGCTTGGGGAAACTTCCGAAATCGAGCAAACCCGTGTACAAACCGCGGGACGGCCATCTGCCCGATTCACCCAGATAATCCGTACCGGTCCAGATGAACTGCCCGAAGATGAAATCCTTGTCGCGGACGGCATACCAGGCATCAAGCCCCGAACCCGTCTCGCTTCCATAGATAATGCGGTCCGGATAAGTGGCATGGTCTTGGTCGTAGCGGTTTTCCGTATAGTTATACCCCACCACATCCACAGCATCGGGATACTCCGTCTCGTTCGACATCACGACACCCGCCAAAGCTCCGGTCACGGGACGGGAAGTGTCCACGGCACGTACACAGGCAGCCAGACGCTTTGCTATGGTTCCGATGCGCATGGCATCGGGAGCATCCGGCTTATAGCCCCCGAACATAGGCTGGTTGATTTTAGCTCCATCAAGAACGGGATGCGAATAAGGGTCGTTCGGATAATCCACTTCATTGCCGATACTCCACAAGAAAATACAGGTATGATTGCGGTCACGACGTACCATATCGGTTACGTCCCGTTCTATCCACTCCTCGAAGAAGTCGAAAGTACCGTCATAACTCGGAGTACCCACATTCCAGCCTTGTACCCATTTGCGTTTCGGAAACTCCCATTCGTCAGAGACTTCATCCATTACAAGAAATCCCAGGCGGTCACACAGTTCATAAAGAACGGGGGCTTGTGGGTTATGGCTCATGCGGATGGCATTTACGCCAATCCCTTTCAAGTTATTCAGACGGCGTTCCCATACCTCCGGCGGCACTACTGCACCCAGCACTCCTGCATCATGATGCAGGCATACACCTTTTACCTTCATCCAGTTGCCGTTGAGGGCAAAACCTTTGTTGGCATCAAATTCCAGCGTACGCAGTCCCACTTTGGTCTCACTGCCGTCAATGCGTTTGCCATTGGCAAGCAATTCGGTTTTCAATGTATACAGATACGGATTATCCAGATTCCAACGATGGGGTTTGGACACTTTCAAGTCAAGACTTTGCTTGGTAATGCCTTCTTTTCCATCGGCAACACGCACACGGCGTTGTGCCACCTGCTTTCCGGCAGCATCGTACAGTGCAGCCCTCAGTTCCAGTTTGTCGGAAGTTGCCTTGTGCTTCTCCACCTC